>Ga0163162_10000980_pt1 | contig 26516 bp, 27 predicted proteins | sample S55metaG_FD_115310 | JGI IMG/M metagenome (GOLD analysis project Ga0163162, IMG submission 115310) | Switchgrass rhizosphere microbial communities from Kellogg Biological Station, Michigan, USA - S5-5 metaG | ecosystem: Host-associated > Plants > Roots > Rhizosphere > Soil | place: USA... | reverse complement strand
GTTCCCGATCGATCAGTACATCGGCGGAGTGGAACACGCGATTCTACATCTGATCTACTCGCGCTTCTGGACGAAGGTAATGCGCGATCTGGGAATGATCAAGAACGATGAGCCAGCGGAACGGCTGTTTACGCAGGGCATGGTGATCAAGGACGGCGCGAAGATGTCGAAATCGAAGGGAAACGTAGTTTCGCCTGACGACATGATTGCGCGCTATGGCGCGGACGCGACGAGGATGTATGCGCTGTTTGCGGCTCCGCCGGATCGTGATCTCGAGTGGCAGGAGGAGGGTGTTGCAGGCATTAGCCGCTTCCTGAGCAGGGTGCATCGTCTGGCGACGAAGTATGCGCAGGCGACGCGCGAGGCTGGATTGACGGAGTACAAAGGCTCGAAGGTGGAGCAGCAACTGTTGCGCAGGCTGCACCAGACGGTTGCGAAGATGACGCAGGACTTCAGCGGTCGCTGGCACTTCAACACGTCGATTGCGGCGATCATGTCGCTCATTAACGAGATTGTTGCTGCGGAGGCCGCGATCGACTCGGGTGAGGTTTCGGCAGGTGCGATAGCGGAGATCTTCCGCAACCTGATCCTGATGCTGGCTCCATTCGCTCCATTCTTTGCCGCAGAGATGTGGGAGGAGATCGGTGGTGATGGCGTTGTTTTCCGCGCGGCGTGGCCAACTGCGAACGAGGAGCTTGCACGCGAGGATGAGATCGAGATTCCGGTCCAGGTGAACGGCAAGCTGGTGAACGTTGTTAAGGTAGCGGCAGGAAGTGACGAGGAGACCGTAAAGGCCGCTGCCCTTGCCGATGAAAAGGTGAAGGCCCGCGTCGAAGGCAAGACGGTCGTCAAGGTAATCGTCGTGCCGGGCAAGCTAGTGAACCTCGTGGTGAAGTAGTGGAACGATTACGCGAAGACGGAATTGTTTCGGCTGCAGATGGGTCGGTGCGAGGGACACAGTCGTTCGTTCATACCCTGGCGGAGTGCTGGTCGCGCCCCTCGCTGACGGTGCTGGAGATCGTGTGGCGCTGGACGTTCGGCATTCCCGCACTTCTGCTGGTCTGGAAGGTTGCGACACGCATTCTTGCGGAGGCTCCGCCGAACCTTGTCGCGTTGCGTGGGATGACAGTGACCGATCCCTTGCGAACGGCGGGGACGTTGGCTGAGGCGATGGCGGTGCTGCTGCCGCCAGTGAGCCGTGTCGCAGTGTGGCTTGTGCCGCTGCTTCTTGGGGGATGGGTTGTGTGGTCGTCGCTTGGTAGAACGCTTGTGCTGCGCCGTGTAGACGGCAGCCTTCATGCGCGGCCGATTACCCTGATGGGATTGCAGACGATTCGCGTGCTGGCATTAGCGGCAAGCTTTGCGGTGTGGTTCGCTTGCCTGCAATGGGCGGCGAGCACGACGGTGACCGGGCCGCTGGAGCGTGGCGGAGAACCGAATCTGGTGGGCTACTTCGCGCTGGGAATTATCTCCACGCTGGGACTTTTTACACTTTGGGCGGTGGTTAGCTGGGTGCTGAGTGTGGCTCCGCTACTGGCGATGCTGCATAACCTTGGAATCCGAGCGAGTTTGCTGGCGGCGTTTCGGCTGGGGCCGCTCAAGGGAAAATTGATCGAGATCAACCTCGTTATGGGAATCGTAAAGATTGCGTTGATCGTGCTTGCGATGGTCTTTTCGGCCACTCCGTTGCCGTTTGAAACCGTAGCCACGCCAGAGTTTATGTGGTGGTGGTGGGCCGGGGTGGGTGTTCTCTACTTCGTAGGGTCAGACTTCTTTCATGTGGCGCGTCTGGTGGGATACCTGAGGCTTTGGCGCGCCTTCGAAAAATAACGAGGCTTCGAAAAACAACCAATAGGAGTCTTCTCCATTTGCGTAAAACCTGCATCTCACTCTGGCAGGACTTAAAGACACCAACGGAGAACGCTCATGTCCTTTGCAATTTATGTTGTTGGTTATCTCATCGTGATCGGTGGCCTCGTTTATCTGGCGCATCTGATGCACATTCCCCAGGCATACATCGTGGCCGTAGCCGTCATTCTTGCCGGCATCGGTGTAGTTACCGGTGTTAAGTCGACCCGCCAAAGGGACCCGAACTAGTCCAGCAACAACGCCATTTACACTAGATATGTGGACACCTCTACGATCGTCATCCTGGATTTTGGCTCGCAATATACGCAGTTAATCGCGCGTCGCATTCGCGAGTTCAATGTATTTTCCGTCGTTCTGCCCTGCACGGTTTCGCTCGACGAGGTTCGAGCGCTGAAGCCGAAGGGAGTCATCCTTTCGGGCGGGCCGAGTTCTGTGTATGACACAGACGCTCCGGCTGCCGATCCAGCGGTGTTGGCGATGGGCGCGCCGGTGCTGGGGATTTGCTACGGACTGCAGTTCATCACGCATCATCTGGGTGGCAAAGTGGAGCCGGCTCCGGCGCGCGAGTACGGCCATGCGCAGGTGAGCGTGGTGGCAGAGACGCCGTTGTTTCGTGGGCTGCCGCAGACGCTGGATGTTTGGATGTCGCATGGCGACGAGGCGAAGGCGCTGCCTGAGGGATTTCGTCTGACTGCAAAGACTTCGAATGCAGTGGCGGGGATTGCTGACGAGGCGCGAGGTATCTGGGCTGTGCAGTTCCATCCTGAGGTGGCGCACACGCGGCAGGGTATGGAGTTGTTAAAGAACTTCTGCCTCGATATCTGCGGAGCAAAGCAGGACTGGACGCCGGAGCATTTCATCCAGTCGACGGTGGAGAAGATTCGCAAACAGGTCGGTGACGGACATGCGATCTGCGGCTTGAGTGGCGGCGTGGACTCGTCGGTTGCGGCGGTGCTGGTGGCGAAGGCGATCGGTGACAAGCTGACGTGCATCTTTGTGAACAACGGCGTGCTGCGCAAGGATGAGTTTGCGAAGGTGCAGAAGACGATGCGCGAGGGGCTAGGGCTCAACGTCGTCGCGGTGGACGCGGGCGAGAGGTTTTTGACGAAGCTGGCGGGAATCACTGATCCGGAACAGAAGCGCAAGATTATCGGCAACGAGTTCATTGCGGTGTTCGATGACGAGGCGGCGAAGATCGTGCAGGCGGAGACGAGCGCCGGCGAAGAGGTGGCGTGGCTGGTGCAGGGAACTCTGTACCCCGACGTCATTGAATCGTCGAGCGTGCATGGACCTTCGCATACGATCAAGAGCCACCACAATGTTGGTGGTCTACCGGAGAACATGAAGCTGAAGTTGATTGAGCCGTTGCGCGACCTGTTCAAGGACGAGGTGAGGCGGATAGGGCGCGACCTCGGCATGCCGGCGGAGATCCTGGAGAGGCAGCCATTCCCTGGGCCTGGGCTGGCGGTAAGGATTCTCGGTGAGGTGACGGCGGACCGTGTTGCTCTCCTGCAGGAGGCCGATGAGATTGTGGTTGCAGAGATCAAGGCGGCGGGGCTGTATCGCAAGGTGTGGCAGAGCTTCGCTGTGCTGCTTCCGGTGAAGAGTGTGGGTGTTATGGGTGATCAGCGGACGTATGCGTATACGTGTGCGATCCGTGCCGTGGAGTCCGAGGATGGGATGACGGCGGACTGGGCTTCGCTGCCGTATGAGGTGCTACGAACGATCTCGAGCAGAATTGTGAGCGAGGTGCGGGGGATCAATCGCGTGGTGTACGATATTACGTCGAAGCCGCCGGGAACTATTGAGTGGGAGTAGGGCTCAGAAGGACGGCTTGAGGACAGCGCTGCCGCGTGGAGTGGCTTCGACGACGATGCGGGTATCGCGGACGAAGGTGACGTCTTTTCCGCGGGCGATCCATCGACGGTAGACGGAGACGGCAGTGCCGTAGGCTCCGATGCCAGTGGCGATGTTGGCTGAGCCTCCGGCTAGACCGATGACGTTCCCGATGAGGCCAAAGCCGTTGGCTCCGACGAAGTTTTTTCCTCCCTCGCTTACCCCTCGGTCCTCATCGAGCGGACGGGTGGCGAGGAAGGCAAGGAGGAGCGGGACGACGATCTTGTCCTGCGGCGCAGGATTGACCCGGCCTTCGGAATCCATGGCGAGTTTAGCGTCGGAGGCGGCGTCTGCTCCAGTGAGCGAGGCCTGGACGTTCCGGGTCTGGCCGCCTGGGAGAATGATCTGTTTGAAGTCAAAGTGAAGTGTGCCTGCGCGCGCGAAGGGGCGAGCGGGTTTGGCCTGGGTGATTGCTCCAATGACGATGGCTCCCTCAGGGACAGCAATAGTGTGGTCTGCGTTGTAGACCGGTTCGGCAACTACAGCGTGAATAGCCTGGCCGGTTTTTGCGGTGGCAGAGGAGAGGGGGTCGCTCAGGTAGGCCTGGATAATCCATGCGGGGCGGTTGTTGTCCACCGCTGGAGCGGGTTTATTGGCAGCGACGGCAGGTTCGGAGGCGAGGGCGGGTTCAGCGGGAAGGGAAAGCGGCTCGGTCGTCTCGATGGTCCAGGCTGTACCTTTTTCGATTCGCTCGGGGTGATAGGGAAGTTGGTGATAGACGAACTGGAGGAGGCGATCTGTTTTTTCGGGAGCGGTGAAGACAGCGATCTGGCTGTGGAGAATCTCCATTCCAGCGTCCCATTGTTTGTGAATGAAGCCACCTTTGCGGGGAGGTGGAGCAGTAAGTCGAAGGATGGGGGCGCCATCGGTCGCGGGGCATGCGTTAATCGGCAGTGTGGTTCCATCGGCGAGCACGATCTGGCTGAAGCGGACGACCGGAGTGTGGAAAGGTGTGAAGTCACCGTTGATGCGCGCCTGTACACGATGGGAGTGATCGGAGTGTAGTTCGGTGACAGTGCCAATGAAGATGGTCTTCGCAGGCAATAGGAGCTGATTGTCGGCGTAGGTGGGATAGAGCAGTTCGGCACGGATGGCCTCGCCTGTACGCATGGGGACATGATCGGCGATCTGAAGCGGCAAGGGCGTTCCAGTGGGGAGAATACCTGCGGGAGTCTGTGCAGACATTGCGATGGCTGCTGAGAACAGGAGGAGCAGTGCGGTAGCACGATCGCGAAGAGCAGGAATCATTCTGTCTGAAATGGTAGTGACGATGGCTGAAGCTAAGCTGAAGGCGGATGGAAGGTAGCACCCGTTCAAGAGATGTATCCGAAAGTGTGACGAATTCACTACCTTTTGATTGACTTATTCGTCTACTTCGGTAAGACTTCAGGTTAGCTTTGCCTATGATTCGGAAAAAAGCCATATCGGACAGGTTGTTGCTTTCGGTGCTCTTTGCCGGACTGAACCTTCTGTGCTTTTTGGGAATCATGCATGGCCGCCATGTCGTGCACCATACGCGGGTGAACTACTCGCATATTCCGGCGCACGGCCCACGTCGCGCTGGTGGACGCAGCGGACGTGAGAGCGTAGTTGCCACTGTCGACGCCGAGATGGATCATGCGGTTGTCGATCATCTGCCGAAGGCCGCGCTTTCCATAGGGAAGACAGTCGGGCCTCAGGCGGGTTCGCAGGTTGCCATAGCGACTGCATCGGTTGTCCTGCCAGTTCCTGAAGATCGTACCGAGCCGCTGGCGCAGGAGAATGTGCTGGCTCTCGGAAGTGCTCCTCGCGCTCCCGGGCTCAATCGTGGTCCCCCTTCCATCCTCTAAAACTCTCCTATCTCAAAACTGAAGTTGTGCATTGAGGGCTTCGTGTTTCTCCCTGTGAGGAAAAACGCGCAAGCCAAAGGCTCCAAAGCCTTTTGAGGCCTGTATCCATAGGCCGATGCACCCCATTATTTGACGACAAGCGTTGGCGCCCACAGCAGCGCGACGCAGGGAGAACATGATGCAGAGATTAATTGAAGGTTATGCGCGTTTTCGCGCGCAGGTCTATCCGCAGCAGTCGAAGCTGTTTGAGCGGCTGGCGAAGGGTCAGCAGCCGCAGGCGTTGTTTATCTGCTGCTCGGACTCGCGGGTTATGCCTGAGCTGGTGATGCAGTGCGACGCGGGTGATCTTTTCCCGTGCAGGAATGCAGGGAACCTGATTCCTCCGGCGGCGGAGATGGGTTGTGGGGTCGCAGCGACGGTGGAGTATGCGATCCAGGTGCTAAAGGTTCCCGATGTGATTGTGTGCGGGCACTCGGACTGCGGTGCGATGAAGGGCATTCTCGAACACGAGCAGCTGGAGTCGCTACCGATTGTACGGTCGTGGCTGGAGCATGCGGGAATGTCGAAGTGGCTGACACGGACGCTGAAGAATTCAACGGCGATGTCTTTCGAGGAACGGTTGCAAGCGGTCACGGAGATCAATGTGATTGCGCAGCTGCAAAACCTGAAGACGCATCCGGCGGTGGACGAGGCGATTAAGAAGGGCGTAGTTGGCCTGCACGGGTGGATGTACGACATCGGTAGCGGAAGCATTCGGCGGTTCGATTCGAAACTGGGAGCGTTCTGTGAGCTGTTGCAGGAAGAGCAGGCGGCAACTCCTGCATTAACGAAACGAGAGCGAAAGATCGCGTAGGGAGAAAATATGTCGATTGAGATCAGTCACGAAAAAAATGAGGCGACGCTGAACTCTGGCTCGTTGGTGAGAGACCTTTCAGCGTCGCTGGTGGTGTTTCTCGTGGCGCTGCCGCTGTGCATGGGAATTGCACTGGCATCGGGGATGCCTCCGGCGGCTGGATTGGTGACCGGGATTATTGGTGGACTGGTGGTGGGCTTCCTGTCGGGTCAGCCGCTGCAGGTGAGTGGTCCTGCGGCTGGCCTGGCGGTGATCGTATTTGAGTTAGTACGCGAGCATGGCGTGGCGGCGCTGGGGCCGATCCTGATGATCGCCGGTGCGGTGCAGCTTGTGGCGGGATTGTTGAAGACGGGTCGGTGGTTTCGCGCGATCTCCCCGGAGGTGATCCATGGGATGCTGGCGGGAATCGGTGTCCTGATTGTGATTCAGCAGTTTCACGTGGTGCTGGATCGTTCGCCGCAACACAGCGGCCCGGCGAATATCGTGGCGATGTGGGGAGCGATCTTCGGCGGCTTGTTTCCTCTGAATGGAAGCAAGGAAGAGGCTGCAGCGCTGGTGGGATTGGTCACGATGGGCGTGATGATTCTGTGGGAGAAGCTCCGGCCAGCAAAGCTGAAGCTGCTTCCCGGAGCGTTGTTGGGAATTGCAACGGCGACCACGCTGGCACAGGTGTTGCATCTTGGTGTTAACCGCGTGAAAGTTCCGGAGAACCTGATGCAGATGGTCTCGTTCCCGAGCATGAACGCGATCCAGGGGATTTCGCTGTCGACGCTGGTGGGAACGGCGCTGGCGTTGGCGTTCATTGCGAGCGCGGAGACTTTGCTATCAGCTGCTGCGGTTGACCAGATGCAGACGCGCCATAAGACGAACTACGACCGAGAACTGACGGCGCAGGGCATCGGCAATCTTCTGTGCGGCCTGGTGGGTTCGCTGCCGATGACGGGCGTGATCGTTCGAAGCTCGGCCAACGTGCAGGCAGGAGCGGAGTCCAGAAAGTCTGCGATTCTGCACGGCGTGTGGATGTTGCTTGCTGTGGTCGCGTTTTCTTCGGTGTTGCGCCTGATTCCAACTGCCAGCCTCGCGGCAGTGCTGGTGTTTGTGGGCATCAAGCTCGTAAAGCCAGCAGAGGTGAAGAAGCTGGCTCGGTTCGGCAAGGTGCCGGTGCTGATCTATTTCGCTTCCATGATCACTATCGTCGCGACGGACTTGTTGACAGGCGTGATGGTTGGCGTGGGGCTGTCGTTGATGCGTCTGCTGTACACGGTGACGCATCTTGAGACTCGCCTAATCGAGCAGGAGGGCGAGACACACGTGCACCTGCGCGGCGTTGGAACATTCCTTTCGATTCCCCGGATCTCACAGGCGCTCGATGAAGTGAAGACGGAGACAACTGTCCATGTTCACTGTGCCGAGCTTCGATATATCGATCACGCCTGCATTGAGGTGATCGAAGGTTGGGCGGAGCGGCGCGAACAGAACGGCCAGGAGGTCCATGTCTCGATGGAGAAGCTGCACATGCGCTATCGCACTCGTGTGAGCGAGACGTTGAGTTAGAGATTGATTTTTCGCAAGAGCGGGGCTGCAATCCCGTCGGCCCCGCTCCTTTTTTTCAAATTGCGAAGACAAGATACAGGGTGTTTTCCATGAAGCGACAGACGATAAAGTCGTCGGTCGATCCGTGAGAGGATGCCTTGTTGGTTGTGGGTCTCCCCCTGCAACCGATTTCCGAGAAGTACAGACGATGCAGTGTAGTAAAAAATAGAAAAGTGAAGCGGCGAACCTCTCGGTGCGCCGCTTCTGATTTGGCTGTATTTGGGATCGCCTACCCAGGAGAAAGAGCGGCTTTTTTCTTCGCTAAATCTTCACCTTTTGCCTGTTACTAATCCGCACTATGGTAACCTCTGTTCATTGTCTTTCAAGTAGCTGTATTTGAATGACTTATTTGCTTTCAAGCGGAAAGGTTTCATGTTGGAAAAACCAAAGTATCCCGTATCCTTGATATAGGCTCTTTTGGAAGGATTTACCCTAATGCGTTTTTCGCTTCGCGCTTTTGTCCTGGTCTCTGCTTTGGCACTCTCTTCGGCTTCTTTTGCGGATAGTTTTTCGGGCTCGGCTGTGTTTAACGATACAAATAACCCCAACACAAACGATGTGGTATTTACTGGATCGTTTGCAAGTCCGACGTTCAGCTTTACTGCTGGGGCTGGATCTGTTTTTAGCAATTTCCTGACGATTACGGCTACCACTACCCAAGGTGGTAATGGAACAATCAGCGGCACAGATAACCTTTCGGTTGTGCTGAGCTTTATTCTTCCGGACGTCAGCACCGGTTCTCTGAACGGTACCGGTACCATCACCGGTCACGTCAACAATGCAGCCGGTACCATTAGCTGGAACGACACGACCATCACCTTCTCCGATGGTTCCTCGTTGCTGGCGCATATTCCTGACTTTACGTTCTCGTCAGTGAATCTTAGCAACGGCGGCAAGGCGACGACTGGCGGAAATCTTGATCTTACTGTCATGGCGGATCAGACCACCAGGAACATAGACACAGCCACAGCTCCTGAGCCGAGCAGCATTGCTCTGATGGGAACTGGCGTTCTGGCGGCGGCTTCAGCTCTGCGCAAGCGGTTTGCAGCCTAAGCTGTACGTTTTCCGAATACTGAATGAAAAAAGCTGCGGACCAAGGTCCGCAGCTTTTCTTTTTGATGTGATGACGATTAATTAGCCGAGCGCTTCGAGGCTGGAGGCACCATACTTCAGGTACCAGGGGCTGGCGGCCTTAAGGGCATTGTTGACGTTGTTAATGTTTTCTACGCCGGTGCTTTCGAGCCAGTCGCGGAAGGCCTTGGTGCCTTCCTTGGCGAAGACGGGGATGCCTTCCTTCCAGGTGGCTCGGCCGCAGAGGACACCGTTGAACTTGGTTCCGGACTCGCCGGCGAGTTCAAGGGTCTCGATGAAGACGGGGTTGGAGACTCCTGCCGAGAGATAGATGAAGGGCTTGTGGGTCATGGCTTCGGCGTCGCGGAAGTGCTGCAGGGCTTCCGCACGGGTGTAGGCCTTTTCGCCTTTGAAGGCCTTGGTGCCTTCAACGAAGGACATCTCGATGGGGACTTCAACCTTGAGGACGTCAACGTTGTAGCGTGCCTTGCCGAACTCGGCCATGGAGCCGGAGACGATCTCTGGCTTCTTCTTCGCGTAGGCGAGGGATTTTTCGTCGCCACCCTCGGCGTCGTATCCGACGAACTCAAGGAAGAAAGGGATGTCGTGAGCGAGGCACTCGTCACCGATGCGCTCGATCCAGGCATGCTTAAGATCGTTGACGGCGGTCTTCTCGAAAGGGGTGTAGTAGAGGAGGATCTTGATGCAGTCGGCGCCTGCTTCCTTGAGACGACGAACGCTCCAGACGTCGAGGAGGTCGGGGAGGCGGCCGGGGGTGGCGGCATCGTATCCGGTCTTCTCATAGGCGAGCAGCAGGCCAGCCTTGTTACGCTCTTTTGAAGCTGGGAGGCCGTACTCGGGGTCGAGGAGAATGGCGGAGGCGTGACGGGTGAGGACCTCAGTGACATGGATCTTGAACTCTTCGAGATCCTGGGCGTTGGCGGCGGCTCCGCGTTCTTTGGCGAGGGTCTTCTGCAGGGATCCGCGCTGGTCCATGGCGGCGGCGGCGATGACGCCGCGAGAGTCGGATACGGCTTTAAGTCCTGCGAGTTTGCCTGGGGTCAGCTTCGACATTGCTTCGATTTCTCCTGAAAAGGGTTGGCAGCCATTCTACACAGAGGAGGTGACGCTGCGTCGGAGGTGACACGCCTCCCTCCGTACTTATGTGTGCAAAGTATTCAAAAAATTGAGGTTAGGTTGGTACTTCCTGTGCAGTTGCGCGGAGGCTCGAAGAGGCTCAGACCGGGGCAGATCTGTTCAGGGCCTAGTTAAATTGTATCGATGCGAAGGTAATTAATCGGCAACGTGGATCTCACGTATTTTGTTCGGGTTGGGCGATTTGTGGACTTGACAGGATTTTGAGCTCCCGGCCAAGAAAGAAACCCAAGCCCCGGGAGACGGGACTTGGGTGACCGAAAGGTTCAGGTTCAGGAGGCGAGACCTGTTTTCCCGGCAAGTAGGTAGAGGTGTTGAGGACTAGTTCTCGATGCGATAGCCGTTAGGCAGCGCGAAGAGAGCGAGTGGCTGGTCCTTGAGTTCCACATTGTGCAGCGTATAGGTGGTTTGGCCGAAGCGCGGGTCGACTGTGGAGGATTGGACGATCGCCTCGATATCGGGAGAGAACCAGGTCTCAGTGACGATGGCGATTGGCCGCTCATTGCCGACCTGACCGGCGGGGATGGTGATGGTCTGGCGTTTGCCCGTGCACTGGACACCCTGAACGGTCTTTACGCCGAGATCTTCCTGAACAATGTCGTGTTGCTCGTCGAGCTTAGGCAGCTTGACGTCCGCCATGGTGTTGGAGCTGCGCTCGAGTTTGAGCGAGACCTCACGTGCGGAGGAGAGTCGGCGACCGGTCTTCTGATCGGGTTCGAGTATGAAGGCGGTACCAGAGGAGGGATCATCGATGAAGATCTTGGTTTCGCCGGGACGGGTATCGAATCCGGGAAAGGTCTGCTCGCGGCGGGTGCGCCCCTGGCTGTCGCGATAGACGACGCTGGAGCTGTGCTGCACGATGCGATTACCGTCAGCGAGAGTCTGGATCACCTCAGTGGTGGAGTTCGCGGAGTAGGGCTTACCTGTGACAACTTTGCTGTGGGCAGAGAGCAGTTCGAGTTTTTCCTGGATCTCCTTTCTGGCGTGGAGTTCTTGTTGCGCGGCACGTTCCGCCTGCTGTGCGGCTTCGTCGGACGATGCAGAGCGGCTGGCGAGTTGAATATTGCTGGAGGTGGCCTGCTGTGCAAGAGCGCAGGATGAGGCCAGAACGATGAGAGCTAGAGTGCGGGGCAGTGAGGTCATGGCTATCTCCGTTGAGTCGGGGTTGGAACGTCGTTCATGGACTTGTTGCAAGTGAGTTCATCGAATGAGGCGAATGGCACGGGGTAGGCCGTCGTCGCCAACGAGGAACTCGGCGAGGATGGTTTGAGGTGCTCCAGGAGGTGGAGGGGTTAGACCGTAGCTCCGGAGCGAGCTTGTGTCGATGCGCGTGCGGATGAGCATGGCCTGGGCCGGTTCAGGAAGACCAGTACTGGTGGGGAGGGGAACAAATGACCCAGGCGAGCTCTGGTTGGGCGTGGCCGGACGTCGCTTTGCATGGTGACGAGGGAGATCGGGCTGCGCATTGGCCTGGAGCGTAGGGGGTGTCTGAACGGGCTTTGCCGTGGGAAGGGTCGTGGGTTGAGTCGCAATGGCGGGGAGCGAGGGGTGTGGATAGAGGAGGACGATTGCAATGGCAATTGCGGCGGCTGCGAGAGCGAGGCTCCATACGTAGAGTGGGAATGGGCGTACGCGAGGCGGTGCTTGTTGGAGCGTGGCTCGTTTGAGGAGGGCATTTTCGAGAGCACCGGGCAGCTGGATGGAGCGGTGCTCCTGCCGTAGGACGTCGAAGGCCTGGTCGAGTTGGTTGGGAGTGTTCATGATGAATGGTTCTCCGTGACGGGACGCAGAAGTGTGGCGAGCCGAGCTCGGGCGCGATGCAGGCGGGAGCGGACGGTGCCGATGGGGATGGCGAGAATGAGGGAGACCTGCTGGTAAGTGAGTTCCTCGAATTCGCAGAGGACGATAACCTCCTTGAGGAGGAGAGGGAGATCTTCGAGTCCTTCGCGAACGGTGGCGATGGCTTCGGCGCGAGTGAACTGCTCGGATGGATCGTCGTCGGGAGATGGAGGATCGAAGGGCTCGTCCGGGGTGTCTATGGGGACGAAGCGCTGATTGCGCTCAAGATGACGCCAGAGCTGGCGACGGGCGATACCACATAGCCATGTGGAGAGACTTGCGCGCTGTGCGTCGTAACGGCCGGTTTGACGGAGAAGAGCGAGGAAGACTTCCTGGGTGATCTCCTCGGCTACGACGTTGTCGCGGCTGAGGCTAAGAATGTAGCGATAGATGAGTGGAGCGTGGCGGCGATAGAGGACTGCGATGGCTTCAGAGGAACCTTGCTGGGCGGCGGTCAGCAGCTCCGGGTCGGAGTCTTGATGGATGCGATGCTGGCGCCAGGAAGAGAACATGTCTGCTGATGATTACGCCAAAAGGGAAAAGAGTTCCGTGGAGCAACAGAAATTTTCGTGAAAGACGAGAGAGAGGTCTGGGCATGATAATCGTCAACGAGACAGGGAGGATGCAGATGAGGATCCAGGTGGTGTCTGTATTGTTTGGGGTGGCGACGGCTGGTCTAGCTCAGATGGCGCAGTCTGTTCCGCAACAGAGTGCGACGCACGGCTCACAGGCGCAGAGCGCATCTTCGCCGCCGAGTGCGGTTTTAACTGTGACAGGGCATAGCGGACAGGCCCCTGTCGTTCAGCGCAATGGGCGATGGTATGTCGATGTTGAGGGACTGGCGCGGATGACCGGGGGAACTCTAGGGTTCAAGGGCAACCAGATTGTGCTCACGCTTCCTGGTGCGGCAGCGTCGCATCCGGGACAAAACGCTCCTGTTGCTGCGGCTCCTCCAGAGGAGAGAGGGTTCACTCGGGATTTTCTGCGAGCGGGCGTGGAGCAGATGTCAGTGATTCGTGAGTGGCGCAGCGCGCTGGAGAATGCGATTCGCACGAACAATCCTGTGGAGGAAGGTTGGGTCTCCTACTATCGCAGGGCGGCGAACGACAGAATGAGCATGGCTGCAGCGGCAGCGGCGACAGATTCAGACAGGAAGGCGATGGGGCTGCTTCAGAGTGAGATGGGGATGATTGGGCAGTTGAGTGACCGGTTCCTGGCGCTGCGGAGCAATTTGACGTATGTAAATCCGAACTCGCTGGACAATGATCCACTGGACCAGAAGATTCTGGCATGTGCGCAGGGAATGGCGGCGATTGCGGTCCCGGGTGGGATGTTTGAGGATGTGGCGGCCTGTCATTGAGGTGCGGATTGGTCAGACTTGGCGATCGCGTTCGCGGAGGAGGAGGAGGCCGACCATCCATCCGAAGGAGCTCATGAAGCCGATGTAAGCGAGAACGAGAGCGAGTCGGGTAAGACGAGTTTGCGTGTCGCCGAAGTAGCTATCGATGACATTCTGGTCGAGGCCGAGTTTGTCGGCGATGCAGTGTTCGCGGGAGAGGCTTTCGCAGGGGGGACGCTGGGGTGAAGTGAATCCGACGGCGAAAGAGATGGTCTGATCGACAGCTGGAACGTCGACGTGGGCTACGGCGAGGACCTCAAGTGAGATGAAGAGGACTAGGGTAGTGAGTGCGAGGGTGAGTGCGAGTCGGAACTCAAGCGGCTTGGCGGGGTCACGTTTTCGCCACTGAACGAGGACGGCGATGATGCCCATAGACGCTATGGAGATAGGGATAGCGATGCCCTGGAGGGACTGGGGAATAAGGGAGAGAAGCGGCGTGAAGAGAGGGATACCGACGAGGCCGAGGTAGGGCGCGAGGCCAACTCCGACAGAGACGGAGAAGCCAAGGAGGTAGCGGACCCAGTCGGAGGCAACGCGTGGGAGTTTTGGCTTGACGGCGTGCTCCGTGGAGGGCGATTGTTCGGGCATCAGCTATTGTCCTGTGACGAGTTCGCAGGGGAGCGGAGGGCCCGGGCTGGAGGCATGCACGAAGCTGCAGCGCAGGAGGTTGCCTTTTTCGCGAACGAGGTTGATCGAGCCCGTGATGGTCTTTTCGCCGTCCCTGACGACGGTGTAGTTGTAGACGCCGCGCCAGACGTTGGTGAGGGTTCCGCGAGAGGCGCGTGTGAGCTTGTCGCCAGCGACGGGTGTGAGTTCGAAGACGGCTCCAGCTGGGCGGCTGTCGAGGATGAGATCGAGGCGGTACGCGCTGACGCTCTTCAACGCGCTGAGGACATCGTTTGCGGAGTTGATATAAGGGCCGCAGGTGCGCATGTCGATTTGCTTGCCTGGAGGAATTCCGACGACGGAAGTGGGGAAGTTCTGCATGACGTAGGCGCGAAGGGGAGCGGCGTCGGGCGGGATACTGTTGAGCAGCTGCTGCCGGGTCCCAGCGAGGATGCTGTTGAGGTCGCCGGCGGGATAGGTGGGTAATGCGCCCGAAGGTGCGGGACTGCTGCGTGGAGCCCCATAGAGACCTGTGCTTGGCTGGGCGTTTTGGGTTGACGCGTTTGCGGCAAGACGGTTCAGCCGTGACTGGAAATCGGCCGCGGTATGGGCGACGTCGGATGCAATGCGGGCATCGACGGCGGAGAGTTGCTGCGAGCGTAGCGGCCCAAAAGATAGAAGAAAAAGGAGAACTGCTGCGCAACGGATCACGCTCGACTCCTTGCATGACAGATTGCTGCCTGATGGTACTGAGGCTGCGTGCCGTATGCAAGATGCGGGGGAGCGAGGAACCTGTGGGGGTTCGCGTCTAAACAGCGGAGGCGAGTGCGGTTTTCTGGGCGGTGAAGAGTTCGCGGATGCCCTTTTCGGCGTAGTCGAGCATCTCGTTGAGCTGGGCGCGGGAGTAGGAGTCTTTTTCGGCGGTGGCCTGGGTTTCGACGAGGCCTCCGTCGGCGAGCATGACGACGTTCATGTCGACGGTGGCGCGGGAGTCCTCTTCGTAGCAGAGGTCGAGGAGGGTGTTGCCATCGACGATGCCGACTGAGGTGGCGGCGACCATCTGGCGGAGGGGCGAGGTCTTGAGGGTTCCGGCGGCCACGAGTTTCTGGAGAGCAATGGCGAGAGCGACAGAGGCTCCCGTGACGGCGGCGGTACGGGTTCCGCCGTCGGCCTGGAGGACGTCGCAGTCGAGGATGACGGTGCGCTCACCGAGGGCCTTCATGTCGACGACTGAGCGGAGGCTGCGACCGATGAGGCGCTGAATCTCATGGGTGCGACCACCGATCTTGCCGCGCTCGGCCTCGCGGGGGCTGCGGGTGAGGGTGGCGCGGGGGAGCATGCCGTATTCGGCGGTGACCCAGCCACGGCCTGAGTTGCGAAGCCAGGAGGGGACGCCCTGCTCGATGGAGGCGTTGCAGAGGACGCGAGTGTTGCCGGCTTCGATGAGAACGGAGCCTTCGGCCATGGCGATGAAGCCGGGAGTGATGCGGATGGAGCGGAGAGAGTCGGCGGTGCGGGAGTCAGGACGGAAGATCTGTGTTGCTGCGGGCATCTGGAGATTATACGAGGGAGGCAGGATCTTCCCATGATGGGAATAGTCCCGTTTTGGGAAGCGCGATTTTGTGGGGATTTGGGCATATCGAGGGAGTGAAGGTTCCGATTTGGGAATTTTTGGTGTACCTCAAGCGTGGCCGGCTTGACACGAGGGAAAGGGGACTCGATGCTAGTGCTTATTAAGCAAATACTTAGAAGGGAAGTTCCAGTTTGGCACTTCACGTGATACGTGAAGTGCAATCGTTTGCATATAAAGTGAACGGTGTGGAGTTGAAAATACATGCGGGCATTGCAGAGCAGTACTGCCTTGGTTGAGAAAGAAGTTTCAGGACAGTTTGCGGCGTTGGAGTTTGTCCATCGCAAACTGGATCTCGGCATTGTGGATGAGACGGCCGGGATGGGCGTAGCAGGTGGAATAGGCGTGGGCCATGAAGGTTCGCGTGGGGAGCATTGGCGCGATTCAAGACTGCTGAGGGTGGCGGAAGGCGCCGGGCTGGCACACGATGCCGGCAACCTGCTTGGAGCGTTGAGTCTTTACTCAGAGCTGCTGGGTGTGCCCGGGGTTTTGAACGAGGGATATCGCGAGTACGCTACTGAGCTGCGGATGCTGAGTGAGCGTAGCCATGCGATGATCGCTCGGCTCGTGGGGCATGCGCGGCGATTCGAACCGAATTCAGCAGAAGCACTAACAGTGCTGCCGGTGATAGTGATGCGTTGCCGCGGCCTGCTGAGTCGTGTGGCGGGGCGCAGTGTTGAGGTGGCCGTTGGGGCGGGTGCGGACAGGCCGGTGAATGTGCCGGTCGAGGCAGTGGAACGAATCCTGACAAACCTGGTGAAGAACGCTTCGGAGTCAATAAGCGGCGAAGGCGGTTCGATTACGGTGAGCATCGCCGGCGGGGAAGAGAGCGGGAGCGATGGTGCTCCGTGCGTGGTCATGACGGTCTCAGACACGGGACGGGGAATGACGGAGGAGGCAGCACGGGCTCTGGGCGCGGCGACGGTTGCGGATGGATACGGACGAGGGCTCGGCTTTCGCGTCGTGCGCGAACTAGTGGCTATGTCGGATGGTTGTTTGAGCATTGCGAGCCAGCTGGGGCACGGAACGAGTGTCTCGATTGTGTGGCGTGCGGTGGAGCAGATCGAGATGGAAGGCCGCGATGGAATGAGAAGGGCGGTGCGCGGCGCTGCAGGGTGGATCGCATGCTGAGCGGAGGCCGCTTGCCGGAAGGTGTACGAGGGACGAATGGAACGAGCCGTGGGGGGCGCCGGTGAGGAGCACGGATACTCCGTCGGGCGTGTTGATTGGAGTTTCGGATCTGGCGGCCTCGGCGCGAACGACGGGGGGCAAACGCGAGGTCTTGCAGGATGGCGCAGCGGTCTTGCATGTTCTGGTGGTGGACGACGACTCCGCGGTGCGGAAGGCGTGCGTAACGATAGCAGAGGGGATGGGCTGTGCGGTTGTAGGAGCAGAGAACCTGGCACGCGCTCGTGCAGTTCTGAAGCAGCAGAAGATCGATGTGCTGCTGCTGGACCTGAAACTTCCGGACGGTGGCGGGCTTGTGCTACTGGAACAGGTTAAGACGCTGTACCCGGAGACGTCGGTTATTGTGATGACGGCGTTTGCGACCGTGGCGTCGGCAGTGGAGGCGATGAGGATCGGGGCCCGAGACTACCTGACGAAGCCGTTTGCGCTGGAGGAACTGACGACGGTCCTGGAGCGTGCGGGGCAGAGGGTGCAATTCGACTATGAGAGCCGTCTGCTGCGGGAGAGGCTGCGCTCGCAGAAGGACACGGATGGGCTTGTAGGGCGTTCTCCGGAGATGGAGAAGCTGTATCGGATTCTGTCGAAGGTGGCGTTTTCGACGCACCCTGTTCTGGTTCTGGGAGAGAGCGGGACGGGGAAGGAATTGGTGGCGCGGTCGATCCACTTCAATGGGCCGAATGCGTCGAAGCCGTTTGTGCCGGTGGACTGCGGATCGTTGGTCTCGAGCCTGATTGAGAGCGAGTTGTTCGGCCATGTGAAGGGGGCGTTTACAGGTGCAGACCGTGCGAAGGAGGGGCTGCTGGTATCTGCTGAGGGCGGCACGGTGTTTCTGGACGAGATTGGGGAGCTGCCGCTGGATCTGCAGGCGAAGTTGCTGCGGGCGTTGCAGGAGAAGGAAGTGAGGCCGGTTGGCGCGACACAGGCCAGGCCTATCTCGGCGCGGGTGCTCGCGGCGACGAACCGCGATCTGGCAGCGATGGTTGAGCAGGGGAGGTTTCGCAAGGATCTCTTCTTCCGGCTGAATGTGGTGAATCTGAGGATTCCTCCATTACGGGAGAGGCGTAGCGATATACCGCTTTTGGCGATGCACTTTTTGGCTCAAATGGAGCGCGAGTCGGGAGTGGAGCGCACGTTTTCGGACGAGTCACTGCGAGTGATGGCCGAGTATGACTGGCCGGGCAATGTTCGCGAATTGGAGAACGCGATTGAGCGGGCGTGCGCGCTTTCAAGTGGACCAGTTCTGCACATTGGCGACCTGCCGACGCAGCTGCAGGACTTCAGGATGCAGCGAGTGGCTGCGGAGGAGACTGCGCTGCCGGCAGACGGCGTATCGCGAAATACAAAGGGAACGACTGAGGATGGAATTGTCTCGATTGCGGAGATGGAAAAGCAGGCGATCCTGGGGACGATTCGTCAGTTGAAGGGAGACAAACTGCTGGCGGCCAAGTTGCTGGGGATTGGTAAGACGACGCTTTACCGTAAGTTGAAAGAGTATGGGATTACAGAAGGACTGGGAGACTAATTCTTGTTGTCTCTATGATCCTCCCCCGATGGAGTGAGGCGGTGTGCTGTAAGGTGCGCTAGCATCGTACGACTGGGAGGTGGTGGACGATGCAATGCAAGCACCTGGATCAGATCAAGGATGTGACGCCTTCGGCGAAGGGATGCGAGGACTGTCTAAAGGTGGGGGGATGGTGGGTCCACCTTAGGATGTGCATGATCTGTGGGCACATGGCGTGCTGTGACTCCTCGCCGAGCAAGCACGCGACGCAGCATTATCACGCGACGAAGCACCCGATCATGCGGTCGATGGAGCCAGGTGAGGACTGGGGCTGGTGTTACGTGGATGAGGTGGAGCTGGATTTTTCGAAAGGCTCCCCAAAGAAATGAAAATTAGTTGTTAACCTGATGGGCCGCTGAACCGTTGTATGGGTAACGGGATATCAATACACGGAGAGCGGAATGTCGATGAATCGTTTGTGGGTGGGCGTTTTTGTGCGGACGGTGGTTATAAGCGGAACCTTACTGTGGCTTACTCCCCGTGCAGAGGCACAGCCGTCGAAGGCTACACCGCCTGCTGTCACGGCGGAATCATCGCAGGACAGGCTGGTTGAGACGAGGGAGCAGCTGATGTCGTACCTGCGCATGAGCCCGACGCTGGCTACGGTGATGGCGAGCGATCCTTCGCTGCTTGCGAACCAAGAGTATATAGCGCGCAATAATCCTGAGCTCGCGAGATTTCTGGAGGCACATCCTGAAGTTGCGAAGAACCCAGATTTTTATCTCTTCGCAGACATCACCGCTTCGCATGGTCGACGTGTTGATGCGTTGCAACGCAAGTTATGGCCGGACCGGTTTCAGGACAAAGGGGAGTCGATAAAAGATTTTTTGGGAGTACTGGTGGGCTCTCTCGGATTTCTGGTTGTGCTCGGCTCGTTCTTGTGGCTCATACGGACGATGATCGACAACCGGCGCTGGGGACGTATCTTCAAGATGCAGAGCGATGTGCACGGGAAGCTGATTGAGCGATTCAGCACAAACGAAGAGCTGCTGGGGTATATGGGTACGGAGGCTGGTAAGCGTTTCCTGGAGGCGGCGCCGATTCCTGTGAACTTCGATCGCGACCGGCGGGTTCCGGCGGTTCTTTCGCGAGTGCTGCTGCCGCTGCAGGCGGGAGTGGTTCTGACGCTGCTGGGGGCGGGCCTGTTAGGCTTGCGGCATAGCCTTCCGGAGGTCGCCGCGCCGCTGCTTGTGTTTGGCATGGTTGTCCTGATGCCCGGGATAGGGTTGGTGCTGTCGGCGGGTATTACGTGGATTCTGGCGGGGCGGTTGGGATTGATGCCGAAGGGTATGGATGAAGCCACGGATCAGGGAGGGCGGCTGTGAATCGAAGCCATGATGCGCAGTTCCGGAGCGTTGCGATATGAACTGGGAGCATGTTCTTTCGAACGCAGGAACCGGAGACGCGGCGCAGACGGCGGAGCCGGCCATGGACAGCGAGACCTTTGCTGGATTCTACGAACGCTCGGCGCGTCCGCTGTGGGCTTACCTGGTGCGGGTTTCCGGAGACGCCGCACTGGCGGAGGACCTGATGCAGGAGAGCTATGTGCGCTTTCTGTGCGCATCGACTCCGCAAGACGGTGAGGTTGCGGCGCGGCGTTATCTTTTTCGGATAGCGAGCAATTTGCTTCGCGATCACTGGCGGCGCCCGGGAGTGGTATCGATCGAGGAGTTGCCAGATCACTTGTTGGTGGGGAAAGACGGTTCTGCGGAGATGAACTCAAGGGCGACGCTGGGGCCCGCGATGGCGCGAATGCGGCCTCGCGACCGGCAGCTGTTGTGGCTGGCGCACGCAGAGAACTACACACACCGCGAGATCGCCGAGATTACAGGACTTGGCGTGACGAGTATTCGGCTGCTCCTGTTTCGTGCGAGGAGAGAGATGGCACGGCTGCTTCAACAGGGCAAAAGAGCTGAGAGGGGTCCGAGATGATGCTCGGTTCGTGCAAACGTGGCGAGGATGTGGCCTCGATGGTGCGCATGGGTTATTGGCCCAATGGATGCGACGAAGAGCTGCGTGAGCACATCGCTGGTTGTGGCCGGTGCCGAGAGTGGATTCTGCTGACGCAGAGTTTTGAACAGGTGAGGATGGAGTCGTGCGCAGAGACGCCGCTGCGCAGTTCGTTCCTGTTGTGGTGGAGAGCAGAACTTCGGCGTCGAGATGCCGCTTTGAAGCAGGTAGGTTTGCCGATGACGCTTGCTCATCGTTTTGCTCTGGTGGTTGGGCTGGTTGCGGCGGCGGCGTTTCTGCTGCTGGCGCGAGCTTCTATTTTGGATTGGTTTGCACTCGACGGCATGCAGGGATTGTGGACGGGGGTTCATGCTGACCTCTTATCTTTTCTGGCTACGTTCTGGACAGGGAACGGGGTGTTGCTTGTTTCTGGATTGGGTGCCGTGGCGCTGATGGGCGGGGTGGTTTATCTAGCGACAGACGGGCAGTAAATAGATTGACCTTGTGGACGACGCCCGATAGCCTCTGTCGCAAAGGCATAAGGCCAGACAACGAAATGCGTCCGCGGCAAGACTCCCCACTACGCGGCCGGAGTGCAGATGACCACCAGCACGCGGAGTGGATTTTTTTATGGGTGGTGGATTGTTGTTGTGTGCGCGATTGGGCTCTTCCTGGGCGCGCCGCTCCTGGTATTTTCTTTCAGCGTGTTTTTCAAGTCGCTGGTGGCGGATTTTCACGCCAGTCGGGCCGAAGTGTCGTTCGCTTTCTCTCTGCTCAACTTTATGGGGGCGCTTTGGCTACCGGCCACCGGCATGCTCATCGATCGATTTGGGGCGAAGCGGGTGATTCTTCCCTCGGTGCTGCTCTATGGCCTGGCTCTGATCGGTGCTTTATGGGTAGGGAGTAATCTTTGGCAGCTTTATCTTCTTTGTGCGCTGCTGGGGATGACATTTACCAGCGGTGCGGCGCCAGTTCCTTATGGCGTTGTGATCTCACACTGGTTCAATCGACGCCGTGGACTCGCCCTGGCTCTGGCGATGATGGGGATTGGAATTGGTTCCGTCGCGGTACCAATTTTGGCGCAACGTCTCATCGCTCTTTTCGGATGGCGCAACGCATTTGCGATCTTTGGCGCTGCGGTCCTGCTGCTTCCGCTTCCGGTCGTCAAACTCTTTTTGTTGAATGGTCCTGGCCAGCGTGGTCTTCAATCGGACGGAGATGAGAAGGCTCAGGATTCGCTGCCGGCACAGCCGAAGCAGGGAATGAGCTGGCACGCAATCTGGCATGACCCTTCTTATTGGGTGATGATTTGCATCTTCTCGCTGGCTGGCGCGAGCGTTCATGGCGCGGTGCTTCACCTGTCCGCGATATTTACCGATCGAGGGGTCAGCGCGGAGCGTGCAGCGTTAGCCACTTCGCTGGTGGGGGCGGCTGTGATGACAGGTCGGTTGATTTCGGGCTATTTGCTGGATCGTTTTTTTGCGCCAAGAGTTGCGATTCTGTTTTACGGAGCAGGGGCACTGGGGATGGGAATATTGTGTGCGGGCAGCGCTGGTACTCTTGCGTTGGTCGGCGCGTTTTTTGTGGGAGCTGGTATGGGAGCCGAGGTAGAGGTAATGGGCTACATGATCAGCCGTTACTTCGGGTTGCTTGCCTTCGGCTCTGCCTTTGGGCACGCATTTGCGGGATTTATGATCTCCGGATCGGTGGGAGTGCTGCTGATGGGTGCCGGTTACGACCGATTCCATTCCTATTCAGTCCCGCTTGGAGCTTTGTGCGGGGCGATGCTGCTTTCGGTGATCCTGCTCACTCGTTTTGGGCCATACCGTTATGGGGTTCAGGAGGAAAACCGACCGATGGAAGTATCGAGCGGCGCATAGACCCGTACTATCAACATCCCGGGTGGCCCAATCCTGTTATCGCGAGGGTTTGCTATGCTGAGCACATCTTTTCAAAAAGAGAGTGAGCAGCATCAATGTCAGAACAGGCAGTTAAGATCACGGTTCGCCCGAACGGTCCGTTGCGGGTGGAGGGTCCTATTTCGTTGACGGACGCGGACGGCAAGCATTGGGACCTGACGGGCAAGCCGGCGATCTCGCTATGCCGTTGCGGTGCCAGTGAGAAGCGGCCATTTTGTGACGGGTCGCATAATCGCATTGGGTTTCAGTGCGCGGCGAGCCCTGAGTTGTTGACGTAGATTGCAGGAGCCGCCTCAGTGAGGGAGTTTCTCTCTGACTTGAGGCGGCGTCTGTGTATAGTTCCGGTACACCCGTTTTTCAAAATCCATCATGTTTGTTCAGGAAGGCTTTGATGAAGCGTTGCGGCTGGCCGCTGAGAATTTTCTCGTTCGTTCTGCTTGGTGCTGCGACAACCGTGTGGGCCCAGGGGGCTGACCCGACGGCCACGACTTTGTCAGCCAGCAAGCTGGCGGAGTATGTGGGGCAGTATCACTCTGCGGCGGAGCCAGATGTGGTGAATGCGATCTCTGCGAAGGGCGATGCGTTGTACGTCGAGGGCGAGCGCATGGCGACGCGGGAGCTGAAGGCGGAGTCGGAGGATCATTTCTTTGCTCCGGGATCTGCGCTGCGCGTGGTGTTCGTGCGGGATGCTGGCGGAAAGATCACGAGCTTGAAGACGACAGCTCAGGGACCGCGGGGTGCGGGCGGCGAAGTGATGATGGTTCGCTTCAGTTCGGAACCTGTAAAGCTAAATCACTTCCGCGAGTATGTACGTACCGAGGCGATGGTCCCGGCGCGTGATGGGGCGAAACTGCACCTGGTGATTCTGCGGCCTGCGGGGTCGGAAAAGTCGGGCGAGCCCCTGCCGTTCCTGTTGGAGCGGACTCCCTATGGAGTAGATGGCGAGTCGTCGATGGCTGTGAATGCATCGAAGCCAGAGTTGGCTGCAAGCGGCTACATCTTTGTGTACGGGGATATTCGCGGGCGTTACAAGTCGGAGGGGCAGTTCGTGATGAACCGTCCGATCGTCGAGCACAAGACGAAAAATGATGTGGACGAGACGACGGACACGAATGACACAGTTGATTGGATGCTGAAAAACATTCCGAATAACAATGGACGCGTGGGTGTATACGGCATCTCATATCCGGGGTTTCTGGCGATGATGGCGGGGATCCAGGCGCACCCGGCAGTGAAGGCAATCTCGCCGCAGGCACCGATGACGAACATCTGGCTTGGCGATGACTTCTTTCACAACGGCGCATTCCGCGAGACGTATGGGTTTGACTATGTGCAGCAGTTGGAGGCACAGAAGACCGATGTTCGGGTTGAGACGAGCGAAGACACATTTGATTTCTTTTTGAAGAACGGAAACTTTGCTGGCGCGGCAAAGAGCGCAAAGATGACGGACCTGCCGACGGCCAAGGCGTTTCTGACGATGCCGGAGTACTCGAAGTTCTGGCAGGCGATGGCAGTGGAGCCGCATCTGACGAAGGTGGAGGTTCCAACGCTCGAGGTGGGCGGATGGTGGGACCAGGAAGATATGTGGGGTCCACAGGCCGAGTATGCTGCGCTCGAGCCGCATGACAAACAGCATGAGGTCTTCATGGTGCTGGGACCGTGGAACCATGGCGGGTGGGTTCCGACAACACGACATCTGGGTGTTGTGGATTTTGGCGCCGCGACGGGAGATGAGTATCGCAAGACGATTGAGGCGCCGTTCTTTGAGAAATATCTGAAGGACCGCAGCGGATTTGACCTGAAGGATACAGCGAGCTTCCGGACGGGCGTGAACCAGTGGAAGCGATACGAGGCGTGGCCGCCGAAGTCCGGATTCAAACCCGCTAAATTATATCTGGCTGATCATGGCTTGGGCTTCACTACTCCCGTAGGCGAAACAAAGACCGAATATGTTGCAGACCCGGCGAATCCGGTGCCCTATCGCAACAGGCCGATCCAGGCGACCTACGGACGAGGGTCGAAGTGGCGCACGTGGTTGGTGGAGGATCAGAAGTTCGTGAGTGGGCGCAAGGACCTTGCGAACTTCACGACGCCGGTGCTGGACCATGATGTGACGGTGACGGGTGATGTGGTGGCGGACATCTTTGCTTCTACGACCGGGACCGATAGTGATTGGGTTGTGAAGCTGATTGATGTCTATCCCGATGATGCGCCGAATGGTATGAGCGGATATCAGTTGATGGTGGCCGACGAGATTCTTCGCGGACGCTATCGGAAGAGCTTCGAGAAGCCGGAGGCGGTGAAGCCGGGCGAGGTGAACGAGTACAAGTGGAGTCTGCATGGAGCGGATCACACGTTCCTCAAAGGGCACAAGATCATGGTTGAGGTGCAGTCGAGCTGGTTCCCGCTGTACGACAGGAATCCGCAGACGTATGTGCCGAACATCATGACCGCTCCTGCGGATGCCTATAAGGCTGAGACTATTTCAATTTATGAGTCGGCAAAGTATCCTTCGCATCTTGAGTTTGAGATGCCGGAATAGCGAGGAGTGCGAGGAAAGCTTGAGCATCAAGACCATCAGTAGCCGTGAGGTATATCGCAATCCGTGGACAAGTGTGCGCGAAGACGTGATTGAACGCGCGAACGGACAGCGCGGAATCTATGGGGTCATCGACAAAGATCCGGCGACGATTATCATTCCGTTGGAAGTCACTCCGGAGGGCGAGTTTCTCTATCTGATCGAGCAGTACCGGTACACGGTGGGAGGGACGTTCGCCGAGTTTCCTCAGGGTGGGTGGGAGCAAGCCGAGGTTGTTCCTGAGGATCTGGCCCGCGGCGAGCTTCGTGAAGAGACGGGACTTGAGGCGGCACGGATGACGCATCTCAGCACGCTGCAGATTGCCTATGGAGTGATGAATCAGAAGCACTTCGTCTTTCTTGCGGAGGGATTGACGCAGGGAGCGGCTCAGCCTGATTTAGAGGAGCATGACCTTGTGCTTCGGCGCGTGACTGTGGCGGAGTTTGAGCGGATGATTCTGAGTGGAGAGATCGTGGACAACTGCTCGATTGCAGCATGGGGACTGTACAAGCTGTGGGTGGAGCACGGACGGCCCACTCGGTGACGATGATCAGCGCTGCTTGAGGGCTTCTAGCTCGTCGAGGGTGCGAGGCCAGTCCTTGCCGAGAAGACGTGACAGGCTGCGATCGGCGAGGACTTTGCCACCGGTCTGGCACTGGGCACAGTAGTTGGTCTCGTTGTCTGCATAGCGGATTCGCTGCACTTTTTCTCCGCATCGCGGGCAGGGTTCTCCAAAGCGACCGTGGACGGCCATCTCCTTGCGAAAGGCGGTTACCTTCTCGGGGAAGCTGACGTCTGCTTCGGCATTAAAGCGATCGATCCATAGCTGAAGAGTGTTCCGAGTTGCGTCGAACAGCCGCTGCCATTCCTCTGGCGTGAGCTTGTGTGTGAGCGTAATGGGCGAGAGTTGTGCTGCGTGCAGGATCTCGTCGGAGTAAGCGTTGCCGATTCCGCTGAGGATGCGCGGATCGGTGAGCGCTCGTTTGAGAGTGCGGTTTTCGGTGGTCAAGGCGTTGCGGAAAGCGCCGAGATCGGCAGTGAAGACTTCCAGGCCGCCGGGATCGATGGAGTGCAAATCGTCTTCGCTGCTGAACACATGCAATGAGGCTCGGCGCTTCGAACCGGCTTCGGTGAGGACGAGTGAACCTTCAGGGAAGTCGAAGGCTGCGAGATTATTACGGCCGCCGAGCTTGGCACCGAGCGGACGCCAATGGAGGCGACCGGCGATCATCAGATGTAGGACGAGCCAGAGGTTGTTGTCGAAGCCAATGGCGATGCGTTTGCCAATACGGCGCAGTTCTCGGACCTTGTGGCCTTCGACATCGGTAATTGGCGGCTTGACGGTTCGGAGGAGGAAGGGGCTTGCGACGCGCACGTGCTCGAGGGGCTTGCCGAGGATGCGAGGCTCAAGCGCGTGAAGGTAGGCTGCGATGTCTGGCAGTTCTGGCATCGAATACAGGTTGCATCCGCTGGCGCCGTTTTGCAATGCGATGATTCCGAGTTAGTTTTAGGACAGCGCAGTGTGCTGTAAGCGCGAGGAGAGCACGATGGAGGAGCAGAAGCAGATTCGGGTGATGAGT
>Ga0163162_10000979_pt1 | contig 26572 bp, 24 predicted proteins | sample S55metaG_FD_115310 | JGI IMG/M metagenome (GOLD analysis project Ga0163162, IMG submission 115310) | Switchgrass rhizosphere microbial communities from Kellogg Biological Station, Michigan, USA - S5-5 metaG | ecosystem: Host-associated > Plants > Roots > Rhizosphere > Soil | place: USA... | reverse complement strand
CCTGACGGCGACGTTCACCGACACGTCGACCGATGCGGGCGGCACGATCGGATCGCACTCGTGGAACTTCGGTGACGGCAGTACGTCGACGACGACGAGCCCGAGCCACACGTACTCGACCGCGGGCACGTACAGCGTGAGCGAGACGGTGACCGATAGCGTCAATGGCACGAGCAACACGAAGACCTCGTCGGTGACCGTGACGGCGCCGTCGGGCAACGTGCTGACGAACAACGTGCCGATCACGGGCCTGTCGGGCACCAGCGGCACGCTGTCGAGCGCCTATACGTTCACGGTGCCTGCGGGCGCGACGAACGTGACGGTGTCGATCTCGGGTGGCACGGGCGATGCGGATCTGTACGTGAAACTCGGTTCGGCGCCGACGCTGACGAGCTACACCTGCCGTCCGTACATCACCGGCAACAACGAGACCTGCACGCTGTCGGGCGCGGGCACGTACTACATCAAGCTCAACGCGTATACCTCCTACTCGGGCGTCAGCCTGGTCGGCAAGTACACGCCGTAATCCGCTTGTAGCGGTTCAACCACGCTGCCCGCCATGCGCGGGCAGCGTGCCGGCACGGAGGCCGGATCTCCTTCAATAAGGAAAAGGCCGCGGGAACGCGGCCTTTTTCTTTGCTCGTCGGTAAAAAACCTTGATCAGACGTCGACGGCTTCGAATCGGTTCGCGTCGCGGTTCTTGCGCACGCGGTTCGGATCCCATACGCGCCCGTTCATCGCGATGTAGACGCCGTCGGGCAAGGTCTGCAGCGCGCCTACCGCGCAACCGATGTTGAACACCGCGTCGGAACCCTGGAACCGCGCGGGATTGAGCGCGCCTGTGAGCACGATGACCTTGCCGGTGATGCTCTGCAGCACCTGCGCGGTCTCCACCATCGTGTCGGTGCCGTGAGTGACGAGAACCTGCCGATGCGGCTGCGCCTCGATCGTTCGACGGATCAGCTCGCGATCGCTGTCGGCGATGTGCAGGCTGTCCTTGCGCAACAGCGGAATCACGTCGAACGTGAAGGCCACGCCGAGCGAGGTCAGGATGTCGCCGATCTGCGGCGCGCCGATCTGGAACGTGGACTTGTCGTCGAAGTAGATCTTGTCGATCGTGCCGCCGGTGGTGACGATGGTGAGATGCTGAAGCATGGCGCTGTCCCGGAGTTCGACGCGGGCGATTTTAGCAGGATGGCGATTTCAACAGGGTGTCGGCTGAGAGGAGCGCGCCTCTGATCTGAAACAGGGAACCAGACACGCGCCGCGTTCGCGGGAACGCGGCTCAGGGAGACGAAAGCAGGGCCGCCATGTTGCGCGCGGCCTCGGCCGAGCCTGCATCGTCGCCATCGCGCGATGCCCAGTCGGCGTGACGCGTGAGCAGCGCGAGCGCCAGGCCTTCCGCGAACGCGAATGCGAGGTCGCGTGCGCGCGCCTCGGCGGCGTCGCGATCGCTTGCCAGCGACTCGAGCAGGCGCGCCGCGTCGATGCAGTGCGCACGCGCCGCGTCGATCCAGTGCATGAATGCCGGCGACACCTGCCGCGCGAGCGTTGCCTGCGTCTCGAGCAGGGTTTGCGGGCCGCCTGCGGAACGCAGCGCGCGCATGAAATCGAGCGCGAGCACGTTCGTCGTGCCCTCCCAGATCGGGAACACCTGCGCGTCGCGCAGCAGCTGCGGCATGCCGGTTTCCTCGAGATAACCCGCGCCGCCGAGACTCTCGCAGGCCTCGGACACGACGGCGACCGCGAGCTTGCCGGTCCATGCCTTGATCAGCGGCGTCAGCAGGCGCAGCTCGCTGCGCTGCGCCGCGCTCGCGAGGCCCTGCTCGGCGCGACCGAGCAGTTCGACCGCATGAAAGACGAGATGAAACGCCGCCTGATACTGCGCGTCGAGGCGCGCGAGCGTGATCCGATGCAGCGGTTGCTCGGCCAACTTGCGGCCGAACACCTCGCGTCGCTGCGCGAAGTCGTGCGCGACCGCGAGCGCACGCCGCATCGTCGCGAGCGCGCAGACGGCGTTCCACGTACGCGTCACGTTGAGCATCGGCGCGATCGCGCGCACGCCGTGTGCCGCTTCGCCGACGAGCGTCGCCGGCAGGCCGTCGAGGTGGATTTCGGCGGTCGGCAACTCGCGCGTGCCGAGCTTGTGCTTGAGCCGGTCGACGCTGACGCCCTGCCAGGCGTCGCGGTCGTCGCGCGGTTCGACGTAGAACAGCGCGAGGCCGTCTGCGCCGGCCGCGGCGCCCTCGGGCCGCGCGAGCGCGAGCGCCATGTTCGAATTGATCGCGGAGGTGAACCACTTGCGGCCGTAGAGGCGCCAGTGGCCGTCGACCTGGCGTGCGATCGTTTCGGTATTGGAGACATCGGAGCCGCCGCTCGTCTCGGTCATCCATTGGCCCGAGATCCAGTGCTGCGCGGGGTCGCGGCTCAGCAAGCGCGGTAGCGCGCGCGCGAGCAACTGCGCGTTGCCGGCGGCCTTGATCGCGGTCGCGGCGCCGTCGCTCATCGCGAGCGGGCAGGTGTAGAACTCGCTCGCGCAATGGAACAGGTATACGAGCGCGAACTGATGCACGCGCGCGCTTGCGCCGAGCGATGGCTCGTGCCCGGCAGCGACCAGGCCGAAGCGCGCGGCGATCGGCTGCGCGGTGCGCCAGGCACGCGTCAGTTCGATGCGGTCGACGCGGTTGCCCCAGACGTCCCACTGCTGCAGCGACGGCTCCTCGGGACGGCGGTCGCGCACGCTGCGCCAGGCATCGGCTGCGTTGCCGCCGAGCGCCAGCAGGTCGGATTCGATCGCGGCGAGCGTCGCCGGCGCGAGCGTGCGTCGCAGGTACGCGCGCAGCGTCGTGTCATCGCGATATTGATTGCCGAGTTGCGGCCCGGGTTGCACGAAAGCCATCGATGATCCTGTGCCTCGTTCGCGTGGCGCTGCTTCGATTATGCACCGTGCGCCGCGTCGGCGGTCTTCTTCGCGCGCTTGTACTTGCGCGCATCCCAGCCGAGTGCGCCGATCACGATGAGCGTCAGCACGATTTCGAGCGCCGGCAATGCGGTCGATGTAGCCCCATTCCAGAGTTCGGAAACGCCGTGCGCGAAATAGAACAGGCCGACGATGCCGCAGACGAGCAAGCCCCTGCGCAGCGAAGCGCGCGTCACCCACAGCCCGGGCAGCAGCGGCACGACCGCAAGCGCGAGGCTCGGCCAGAACAGGTTCGCGCGCGCGGGCGCGAGCCAGGCATGCCACGCGATCTCGAGCGCGAGCAAAGCGAGCGTGGCGACGAAGCCGACACGCAGGACACGGTTGCCGGCACTCACGAGATCGGCGCTCACGATGAAAGTCGCGCCGCGATCGTGGCGACGCGCCTGCCGAGTGCACGTGCGAGCGCGCGTTCGTCGTCGTCGAGTTCGCGATCGGCGGAGGTGCCAGCGACGTGACTCGCGCCATAGGGCGTGCCGCCGCTGCGTGTCGTATTGAGCTCGGCTTGCGTGAACGGCAGGCCGACGATCAGGGCGCCGTGATGCAGCAGCGGCAGCAGCATCGTCAGCAGGGTGGATTCCTGGCCGCCGTGCATCGTCCCGGTCGAGGTGAATGCCGCCGCGACCTTGCCGACGAGCGCGCCCGAAGCCCATTCCGCGCCGGTCGAGTCGAGGAAGTGCTTGAGCGGCGCGGCCATGTTGCCAAACCGCGTCGGGCTGCCGAGGATGATGCCCGCGCAGTCGCGCAGGTCGGCGAGCGTCGCGTACGGCGCGCCCTCTTCGGGCACGGGCGGCGCGGCGGTCTGCGTGATCGGCGCGACCGGTGGCACGCTGCGCACGCGCGCGCGCATCCCCGGCACTTCCTCGACGCCGCGCGCGACGTGGCGTGCGAGCTGCGCCACGTTGCCCGTGCGGCTGTAGTAGACGATCAGTACGTCGGTCATCGTTGTCTTCTGGCCATCGAAGAATTCACTCGCCGCGGCGAATCGGGTAGGCTCGAAAGATGCGCGAACCCCTGTCTAGTGTGCCATGACTGACCTTGCGGATTGGGGCCGCGCCCGCACGTTCGCCCGCTTCACCGTGGGCCGCTTCTTCGACGACCGCTGCCCGAGCGTCGCCGGTGCGCTCGCGTATACGACACTGTTCGCGCTCGTGCCGCTGATTACCGCGCTGCTCGGCATCCTCTCCGAGTTCCCCGTGTTCGCGCAGTGGCGCGAGCAGATCACGACGTTCCTGTTCGAGAATTTCGTGCCGGCGACGGGCGCCGCGATACAGGGCTACTTCACCGAGTTCGCCGCGAGTGCGAGCAAGGCGACCGCGATCGGCATCCTGATCCTGCTGTTCAGCGCCATCTCGCTGATGCTCAGCATCGAGGACGCGTTCAACCGCATCTTCCGCGTGCCGACGAGCCGGACGCACATGGCGCGCTTCGTCATGTACTGGACAGTGCTCACGCTCGGCCCGTTGCTGCTCGCGACCGCGCTCGTCATCAGCTCGTACGTGCTCGCGCTGCCGCTGCTCGCGCAGGCCGACGAATCGTTCCAGATGAAGGCGCGCCTGCTCGGGCTGCTGCCGTTCCTGATCCAGTGGTTCGCGCTTACCGCGGGTTACGTGCTGATTCCGAACTGCAAGGTGCATGTGCGCCTCGCCGCGATCGCCGCATTCATCGCGTCGCTGCTGTTCGAGGGCGCCAAGCACGCGTTCGCGAGCTACGTCACGAGCGGCAGCAGCTACAACCAGATCTATGGCGCACTCGCAGTGATCCCGGTGTTCATCGTCTGGATCTACCTGTCGTGGATCATCGTGCTGCTCGGCGCTTCGCTGACGGCGTCGATGTCGGCGTTCGACTACCGCCCGAACGCGCCGCGGCTCGCCGAGGGCGAGGAATTCCGCGGGCTCGTGCGCGTCCTCGGCCATTTCGTCGATGCGCAGCGGGCAGGTCGCGGTCTCGTTGCAGACGACCTGCGCGCGCGCGAGGCATTCCTCGACGACAACCTGACGCAGCGCTATCTCGCAGACCTCTGCCGCGCGGGCCTGCTCCAGCGCAGCGAAAGCGGCGAGTTCGTACTCGTGCGCGATCCTGCATCGACGACGCTTTTCGATCTCTACGCGGCGACGAACTATCGCCTGCCGCTGCTCGATGCGCCACGCGACGGAGCCGTACTGGAGCGCGAAGCCACCGTCACGTCGCTGCCGCTCAGCGCCGCGGCCGGCGACCTGCGCAAGCTCTGGAACCTCAAGATTGGTGAAATCTTTCCGCCCGGCGCGCGGTCTGATGCAGCAGTATTTGCCGACTCACCTTCATCTTCACTCGATTCATCTTCACAAGTTTCCAAGGAAAACGCATGAGGAATCTGCTCCTATTGTCGGTCTCGGCGGTTCTGCTTCTCGCCAGCGGCGCGCATGCGGCGACCGCGCTGAAGCCGAGTCTCAACGTGACGACGCTCGACGGCCAGAACTTCGATCTGTCGAAGCAGGGCGGCAAGTGGGTCATCGTCAACTATTGGGCGACATGGTGTGCGCCGTGCCTCAAGGAGCTGCCCGACATCTCCGCGTACGTGACCGCGCACAAGGACAAGGTCGCCGCGATCGGCCTCGCGTTCGAGGACAGCGACAAGGCCGACATCGAGAAATTCCTCAAGACGCACGTGCTGAGCTATCCGGTCGCGCAGGTCGACGTGCTCGATCCGCCGAAGGATTTCGACACGCCGAAGGGCTTGCCCAACACCTATCTCATCGCGCCCGACGGTCATGTCGCCAAGGCGTTCCTCGGACCGATCACGACGAAGGACATCGACGGCGTGATCGCCGCCGCCGCGAAGTGATCGACGAGCGGCTGCGCAATGCGTTGAAGCAACAATTCATGAGTGGTTGTGGACCGATCGCAGCGAGGCGAAAGGTGTCCGGGCGACTCTGCCGGAGCGATCGGCCTGGAGCAGTCTTGCCGGGTCAATCGTTTCGCACGATCACTTCTGCGCGATCGTGCGGGGATATTCGGGACGACGCGGTCGCATCGTGATTTGCGCGAAATTCATCGTCAGCGGCAGGGTGCAGGGCGTGTTCTTTCGCGCCTCGACGCGTGCGGAAGCCGAGCGTCTCGGACTTTGCGGTCATGCGCGCAATCTTGCCGATGGCAGCGTCGAGGTCATTGCGCACGGCGACGTCGACGCGTTGCGCGAACTCGAGGCGTGGTTGCAGCACGGGCCGCCTTCTGCGCATGTTCAGACGGTCGTGCGAACCGAATTGACGGCTGAAACGCAGATGGGCAGCGGATTTCGCACCTTCTAGATTCGAGCTGCGCGGAGCCCCGAACGGACTCCGCGCCTTGTTTCTCGCAGTCGGACCTTACAGCTCGGCGCGGAACTGCAGCCCCCAGATGCGCGGCTCGTTGACGTAACCCGTGAGGTTGTTGAAATCGATGCCGCCGATGATCGCGCGTTTGTTGGCGATGTTGCGGCCGAAGAAGGCGACCTCGCGCTTGCCGCCGTCCCAGTCGTAGCCAACGCGCAGGCCGCCGATCACCCACGGCTTGCCCGTGAACTGCACCGACTGGTAGAGGAAGAAGTCGACCTTGCTGCGGTAGGACCAGTCGGTATAGGCGAACATCTCGCCGTCGCCGACCGGAATGCTGTAGCGCGCGGTGACATTTGCGATCCAGTCCGGCGCCTGCGGCAGCGGGTTGCCGTCGATCAGCGCGAGCGTCGTGCCGCCCGAGACGAACGTCGGGTCGGTGACCGTGCACTGCGCGCAGACGGTCGTCGACAGGCTCGAGTCCTTGATCTTCGTCGCGTTGTAGCTCGTGCCTGCGGTGACCATGAGGTTGTCGGTGATGTAGGCCTGCGCGTCGAGCTCGAAGCCGTGGCCCTCGCTCTTCTTCGCGTTGACGAGCGTCGCGAAGTTCGCGTTGCCGCCGACGGCTGTCAGCTGCTGGTTCTTCATCTCGTAGTCGAAGATGTCGAAGCTGATCGTCGCGCGGTTGTCGAAGAAGCGGCTCTTCACGCCGATCTCGCCCGACGTGACGGTTTCGGTTTTCGCGACCGAAGGCGCATCGCCGAACAGCAGTCGGCCCTGGATCGACGGCGCGCGATAACCGGTCGCGATGCGCGCGTAGAAGTCGGTTTCGGGCGACGCCGTGAAGACGCCCGAGAGGTCGCCGGTCGGGCGCGACGTACTCGGGTTCTCGTACAGCGGTCCGATCGGACCCGCGCCGATCGGCGAGAGCGTGCGCGTTGCGGTCCAGTTCTTGTCGTCGTGCGAGTAGCGCAGGCCGCCCTTGATCTTGAACGCGTCGTTGACCTGATAGCCGACCGAACCGAATACGGCCTCGCTGACGTCCATCTGTTTCTGGAACGCGTAGCCGTCGAGCACGCTGCCCGCGAGCGTGTTGTAGTCGAAGCTGTCGATCGTGATGTTCTCGTTGAAGTAGTACGCGCCGACGATCCAGTCGAGCGGCCCGGTGTCCTTCGAGGCGAGATGCACTTCCTCGGAAATCTGGCGATGGAACGGCAGTCCGTCGGCGGTTTCGGACGGGAACGGAATAAAGCCGGGCCCCGACGGTGGGGCGAAGGACGCACCGTAGCCGCCATCGATGTCGCCATGGCTCAGCGTCTTCACCTTCTCGAACCCGGTGATCGACACGAGTTCCATGTTGCTGAAGTCCCAGGTCAGGCGCGCGCTCAGGCCCTGCTCGGTCACGTGCTGGAAATTCTGTCCGTCGATCGAGATCTTGTCGCGCTCGAATCCGGCCGCGAAGCCGTTGCTGCCGGGGTCGATGATGTTCGCGCGGAACAGGATCGCCGAGCCGTCGAGGTTGAGCGCGTGCAGGTTGAACAGGGCGTTGAACGAGTCGGACGGGTGGTAGTCGAACTGCAAGCGCGCGGCGCGCTCGTTGTAGCCGCCGAAGCTGTCGGTGCGACCGGGTGCGGTGTTGTCTACCCAGTTGTCGCGATGCTGGCCGAGGATCGACAGGCGCGCCGACCAGTCATGGCTCAGCGGACCGCCGATCGCGGCCTCGAGGTTCGCGTTGCCGTAGGTGCCATAGCTGACGTCGACGTAGCCTTCGGTTTCGTCGGTCGGCTTCTTCGAATCTACCTTGACGACACCGGCCGGCGTGTTGCGGCCGAACAGCGTGCCCTGCGGGCCGCGCAACACTTCGACCTGATCGATGTCGAAGATCGGAAAGCCTTTGAGGATCGGGTTCTCGAGCACGACGTCGTCGTAGACGAATGACACGGGCTGCGAAGCGTTGAGATCGAAATCGGTATTGCCGAGGCCGCGGATGTAGAAGCGCGGGAACGTGCGTCCGAACGACGATTCGATCAGCAGGCTCGGTACACGCGCGGAGAGAAACTGCACGTCGTCGCCGCCCGACTTGATGATGTCGACCTTCTCGGCGTCGATCGCCGTGATCGACTCGGGCACTTTCTGGATGTTCTCGGTGCGCTTCTCGGCGGTGACGGTGATCTCGCCGAGCGTCTTCGGCGCCGACGTGTCGTCGGCCGCAACGTCGGCCGCCAGTGCGACGCACGGCGTTGCAGCCACCAGCATGCAACAGACGGCGAGGGCGGCGGCAAGAGGGTTACGAATCGGACGAGCGTAGCTGTAGCGAGTTGCGGGCATGGTCGATTTCTCCTGCAAGTGGTGGAGCAACGGTCCCCTTTTTGCCGACGTCCCGATGCGTGCCGGAACGTTCTGGCCAGGTGCATCCGCGCGCGCGGTGCGAGCCGCGTCGAATGTGTCAGCGAATGCAAATTCCCATCGGTCTTCTACCCGAGAGGTAAAAAATTTGCAAAGAAGATCGCCGTCAGTCCGGGAGACACGCAGCGATGTGCCGTTGCGGATTTGTTACAGCGCAGACGAGTGCTCAGCGCGGCTCGTGCGGCCGGTTCACCCACAGACGGTCGTCTTGCAGCTTCTCGATCTGCATTTTCCCCTTGAGCTTCGCCAGCTTGAGGGGCTTCTTCGGCATCTTGCGATCAGGCAGCAGGTCGAGCAGGTGGCGGATCAGGGCGAGGCGGCCTGCGCGCTGGTCGTTGAAATCGACTACGTGCCACGGCGCGTATTCGGTGTTCGTATGCGCGAACATCGCATCGCGCGCGTCGCCGTAAGCGCGGTACTTGTCGCGTGCCTCGATGTCGATCGGCGAAATCTTCCAGCGCTTGAGCGGATCGGTCGCGCGATCGGCGAAGCGCGCCTCCTGTTCTTCCTGATCGACGGCGAGCCAGTACTTGTAGAGCAGGATGCCGTCGTTGACGAGGCCCTTCTCGAAGATCGGACACTCCCTGAGAAAGCGCTCATATTCCTCTTTGCTGCAGAAGCCCATGACTTTTTCGACGCCTGCGCGGTTGTACCAGCTGCGATCGAGCAGCACGATCTCGCCGGCCGAAGGAAAGTGCTCGATGTAGCGCTGGTAATACCACTGCGTGCGTTCGCGTTCGTTGGGCTTCGACAGCGCGACGATGCGATAGCGCCGCGTGTCGAGGTACTGGCTGATCGCCTTGATCGTGCCGCCCTTGCCGGCCGCATCACGCCCCTCGAACACGACGACGACGCGGTTGCCGGTCTGGATGAGCCAGTTCTGCATCTCGACGAGTTCTACCGAGAGTTCCTTCAGCGCCTCTTCGTACTGCTTCTTCTTCATCATGGCGTCTCCTTGAGGCGCGGAATGAGTCCGGCGAGATTGCAGGGCTTCGTGCGCGCGTCGAGCTGCGCACAGATCAGTTTTTCCCAGGCGGTGCGGCAGGCCGAGGTCGAGCCCGGCAGGCAGAAGATGAACTTGTCGTTCGCGAGCCCCGCGCATGCGCGCGACTGCAGCGTCGACGTGCCGATTTCCTCGTACGACAGCACGCGGAACATTTCGCCGAAGCCCGGCATCTCCTTGTCGAGCAGCGGTCGAATCGCTTCCGGAGTCGAGTCGCGGCCCGTGAAGCCCGTGCCGCCCGTGACGAGGATGCCACGCACATCGGGCGTCGCGATCCACGCCGATACGATCGCGCGCATGCGGTAGCGGTCGTCCTTCTCGATCGCGCGCGCGTGCAGGCGATGGCCCGCCTCGGTGAGTGCGCTGCACAGGTAGTCGCCGGACGTGTCGTTGTCGGGGCCGCGCGTGTCGGAAACTGTCAGGACGCAGAGCGACAGCGGCAGGAAGTCCTTGGCGGCGGGCATGCGTGCGACCTCATGAAGCGACGACGCCGACGATACATCAAAGCGTGATGTCCCGGGGCGCCTCGCCACGACGCGCACGCTCGCTCATCTCGATTAGCAGCGCTGCGAAGTCCCGAGCGTAGGCGCGCATGTCGAACAGGCGCGCGCGCGTCGCCGGATCTGCGAGTCGCGCGCGCAACGGCGCGAGGCGTTGCGGCTCGCGGCTGAACTCGATCGCGAGGCGGACGTAGTCCTCGTCGTCGGCAGCGATGAGCTCGTCGAGTCCGAGCTGCCGGTTCAGGCTGCCGGCCACGCGCGAGGCGAAAGTCTCGCCGGGCAGCGTCAACACCGGGCAGCCCGCATAGAGCGCGTCGGACGCGGTTGTATGCGCGTTGTACGGCGCCGTGTCGAGGAACAGGTCGGCACGCGCGAGGCGCGCGAGGTATTCGCCGTGCTCGAGCTTGGGGCTGAACACGAGCCGTTCGGCGGCGATGCCGTGCGCGCGCGCGACATCGCGCAGCCGGTCCGCGGTGCCGCTGCCGGGTGGCCCGTCGAGCAGCCAGAGCACGCTGCCCGGCACGGCATCGAGGATGCGCATCCAGGCAGAGAAACGACGCGGCGTGAGCTTCCAGGAGTTGTTGAAGCAGCAGTAGACGAAACCCTCGGCGGGGAGGCCGCACGCATCGCGCGACGGCGTTGCGGCGACGACGCGCGTCGTATCGGTCGGCTGATAGCAGCGCGGCAGGTACGCGATGCGTTCGTCGTAGTGCACGCGCTGCGTATCGGGTATGAGGAATCTGTCCGCGATCAAATAGTCGTAGCAGGGCGCGCCGAGCGAACCCGGATAGGCGAGCCAGTTGACCTGCAGCGGTGCGGGGCGCAGCGCGAACACCTGCGGCAACGAGCCCATGCAGTAGCCGTCGAGGTCGATGAGGATGTCGATGCGTGCCGTGCGGATCTGCGCCGCGATCGCCTGCGGCGGCTGCCCGGCGACGTCGTGGAATTCGTCGAACGCCGCGGCGAGGCGGCTGCGCATTTCAGTGCCGTCGCTCGCTGTCGTCGCGAACGCGATCGTGTGCAATGGCGACTCACGCAGGTGCTCGATGAGCTCGACGACGAGAAGTCCCGTCGCATGGCGATTGAATCCGGAAGAAACGAAACCGACGCGGAGCGGTCTTCCATCGCCGTCGCCTCCCGTTGCGCTCGCGGTCCGCGGGCCCGCGGCAAACTGGCGCGCAAACAAGCGCGCGCAGGCGAGCTGCTGCGCGGGCGTGGCGTCTTCGGCGAGAAACGAAAACGGCGTCACGCCGCTTGCGCCGGCGTCGACCGCGCGGCGCAGGCGCTCGCCGAGCGCGTCGATGCCGGTCCACTGGCAGAGGCGGCGCTTGCCGAACGCGAGCTGCGCGGTCGCTTCGAGCAGGTTCGGATCGAGGCGCAGTGCGTGTTCCATCATGCGCACGGCCGCATGCCAGTCGCCGAGCTGGTCGAAGACGAGGCCGAGGTTGTGCGCGGTGTGCGCGCGTGGCTGCAGCGACATCGACTTCTCGTAAGGCGCGATCGCATCGCGTAGGCGGCCCTGGCGTTCGTGCAGGAAACCGAGCAGATACCATGCGTCCGGCGAACGCGGATTGGCGGCGAGCGAGCGCTGCAATGCGGCTTCCGCCTCGCCGATGCGCCCCTGCGCGATGCGCGTGTTGGCGAGATTGATCAGCGCCTCGGCGGGCGCGACGCCGGCGGCGAGGCTGCGTTCGAAGCAGCGCGCGGCGCCTTCGTAGTCGCCACTCACGTGCAGCAGCCGGCCGAGATGCGTCAGCGCGACGGGATGATCGGGCGAGAAGGCGAGAACCTGGCGAAGCGTGGCCTGCGCGTCCGCCGGTCTGCCGCTCATGCTCTGCACGGTCGCGAGATTGCACAAGACCTCGGGCGACTGCGGATCGAGCATGCGTGCGTGTTCGAGGCTGCGCAGCGCGGCGTCGCGCCGCCCGGTCTTCAATTGTGCAATCGCGAGCAGGCGCCAGATTTCGGCGTGCGGTGCCGCGGTCTGCAGCGCGGCCTGCGCGCGGCGTTCGGCACCCGCGAAGTCGCCGCGCTCGATCAACGTGGCGATCGCGTCGATCGCCTGTGCGAGCGACGCATCGCTCATCGCGCGGAGAGTCCGCTCTCGGTCAGCGACTTCATGAGGTCGGCCTGATGCTCCTGCACGAGCGGCCCGATCAACGGATCGAGGTCGCCGTCCATGACTTCGGGCAGGCGGTACAGCGTGAGGTTGACACGATGGTCGGTGATGCGGCCCTGCGGGAAATTGTACGTGCGGATGCGCTGGCTGCGGTCACCCGAGCCCACCTGCAGGCGCCGCGACTCGGCCTGCTGCGCGGTCTGCTTCGACTGGGCGTCGTCGAGAAGGCGCGCCTTGAGCAGCGACAGCGCACGCGCGCGGTTCTTGTGCTGGCTGCGCTCGTCCTGGCACTCGACGACGACGCCGCTGGGCAGGTGCGTTATGCGGATCGCCGAGTCGGTCTTGTTGACGTGCTGGCCGCCCGCGCCCGATGCGCGGAACGTGTCGATCTTGAGGTCGGCCGGATTGAGATCGATGTCCTCGATCTCGTCCATCTCGGGGAGAATCGCGACGGTCGCCGCCGAAGTGTGGATGCGGCCTTGCGCCTCGGTCTGCGGCACGCGCTGCACGCGATGCGTGCCCGATTCGAACTTGAGCCTGGCGAAGACACCCTTGCCTTCGACGCGCGCGATGACTTCCTTGAAGCCGCCGTGCTCGCCGTGATTCGCCGACAGTACCTCGACGCGCCAACCCTGGCGCTCGGCATAGCGCGAATACATGCGGAACAGGTCGCCGGCGAAGATCGCGGCCTCGTCGCCGCCGGTACCCGCGCGTACTTCGAGGAAGATGTTCGCCTCGTCGCGGTCGTCTTTCGGCAGCAGCAACAGGTTCAATTCCTGATCGAGCGCGTCGCGGCGCTCCTGCAGCTCGACGATCTCGCCTTCGGCGAGTTCCTTCATCTCGGGATCCTGCAGCAGTGCGCGCGCGGCGGCGATGCTCTTCTCCGCCGCATCGAAGTCGCGCAGCGACTGATTGATCGGATCGAGATGCGCGAACTCGCGCGACAGCTCGCGGAAGCGCGTGTTGTCGCCGAGGACTTCGGGTTGGGCGAGCAGCAGCGCGACTTCCTGGTGACGCTCGGCAAGCTCGTCGAGCTTGCGCCGTATGGAGGGATTCATTCGTGCGGGTTGTCCGGAGTCGCGGTGCCGGCGCCTGCGTGCGGGTCGACATAAAGTTGCTCGGCGACGCGGAGCAGTTCGGTGTCACCGCGCAGCGCCGCCGCGCGCAGGTTCGCGCTCGGCGCGTGCAGCAGCTTGTTGGTCAGCGTATGCGCGAGGAATTCGAGCGCCTGCTCGGGGCTGCGTCCGCCGTTGAGCAGCGCGCGCGCCTTGTCGAGCGTCGCGTCGCGATGCGTCTCGGCTTCGGCGCGCATCGCAGCGAGCGGGTTGCGTATGTCGAGCGCGCCGCGCCAGGCGCGATAGTGTTCCACCTGCAGCTCGATGATCGCTTCGGCCTCCTTGGCGGCGGCCTGGCGCGAGCGCAGGTTGTCGTCGATTACCTGGCGAAGGTCGTCGATCGTGTAGAGGAAGACGTCGTCGAGTTCGGCGACGTCTGCGGCGATGTCGCGCGGCACCGCGACGTCGACGAGGAACATCGGCTTGCGCTTGCGTGCCTGGATCGCGTCCTCGACCTGCTTGCGCGTGAGCACGGGCTCGCGGCTCGCGGTCGACGAGATGACGATGTCAGCTTCGGCGAGGTGCGGCGGTAGGTCGGCGAGCGAAATGGCGTAGGCGCCGAATCGGGTTGCGAGTGCCTGTGCGTTCTCTAGCGTGCGGTTGGCGACGATCAGGCGGCGCACCTTCGCCTCGCCGAGGTGGCGTGCGGCCAGTTCGATCGTCTCGCCCGCGCCGATCAGCAGGACGCAGGCCTTGCCGAGGTCGGCGAACAGGCGTTCGGCCATGCGCACGGCGGTATAGGCGACAGACACCGGACTGCTGCCTATGCGCGTGTCGGTGCGCACACGCTTGGCCACGGCGAACGTCTGCTGCAGCAGGCGCTCCATCGGGGCACGCAGCGTGCCGACGCCGCGCGCTGCCTGATAGGCGTCCTTGACCTGCCCCAGGATCTGCGGCTCGCCGAGGACCATCGAGTCGAGGCCCGTCGCGACGCGGAACAGATGACGAACGGCCTCTTGGTCCGCATGTTGGTAAAGGAACTCCTCGAGCCTGCGGCCGGTCGATTCCTGTGGCCTCAGACTATGATGTTCGAGCAACCAACGCTGCGGCACGGCTTCGGCGCCCGCATCGACGTCGACATAGAGTTCGGTGCGATTGCAGGTCGAAAGGATCAGCGCTTCGTTGATGCCGGGCTGTCCGGCGAGGTCGTGCAGCGCCTGTGGCGTCGATTCGGGCGTGAACGCAACCTTTTCGCGCAGATCGATCGGCGCGGTCAGGTGGTTGAGTCCCAAAGCGATTAAGGCCATATATACAACAATCGGATAAGCTAAAGTCGGCGTGAGTGCGCCAGCAACAATGGAATTGTGCGGCCCGTTCCGGTCCAGATCAAGCCGATCCACCGGTTGTGGCGAGCAGGCGAAGGGCGTAACGCTGCGGGTTTGATGATGCGGAAAAGTATAGTTATGCACGGCGTTTCGGCGTTCACCTCGACGGTCGGCGCCTCTCGTGCTGCGACTGTCGTTGCAGCGCTGGCGCTCGGCGCCTGCGCGAGCGTCGACGGCCCCGCGCACGCCACGCGCGCGCAGACGAGCGAGCCGCTGCAGCGCATCATCGTCGCGCAGGATCCGGCTGAACGGGAGATGCTCGCGCAGGTGCTCGCCGGCGAGCTGGCGTTGAATCGTGCCGATCCGGTGGCCGCGCGGCATTATGCCGATGCGGCGCAGGTCAGCGGCGATCCCGTTATCGCCGAACAGGCCACGCACGTCGCGATCGCCACCCGGCAATGGGAACTCGCGCGATCGACGCTGAGGCGCTGGGAAAGCCTGCAGGGCAACGAAACGGCGCTGCGCCAGGCGCGGGCGATGCTTGCGTTGCACGACGGCCAGGCCGATGTCGCCTACACCGACCTGCTCTGGTTCGCCGAGCGCCCCGACGGCGCGGGTTGGCTGGCTGTATCTCAGGTGCTCGCGACCGCGGAAGACAAGCCTGCGGCAGGCGCGATGCTCGAGCGCCTGCTCGCTGGCGATCGCATCGCTCCGGCGAAGCCCGGCACCGTGCACACGGGTTTGCTCGGCGGCAAGTCCGAGGTCTGGATCCTCGTGAGCCAGACGGCGCTGCGCCTCGATCGCAAGGACACTGCGGAATGGCTCGCGACGCAGGCCGTTGCGCGCTTTCACACGACCGATAGTTACGCATGGGCTGCACAGATCAAGCTCGCCGCGGGGGACAAGGTCGGCGCGCGCAAGGTATTCGCCGACGCGCTTCTGAGCGAGAAGAAATCTGCGGTCGGCGACGACGACGCGCGGTTGCGCATCGCCTACGCGAAACTGCTCGGCGCGATCGGCGACAACCTCGGCGCGGCCCAGGTACTGGCGCAGGGCAAGCAGGGTGACTTCACCTATCCGGCGCGCGCGGCCTTCCTCGCGCGCATCGAAGACAAGTCCGGCGTGCCCGCGATCACGGCGCTGTACAGGGAGGTGTCGGCGCTGCCCGAGCCCCGGCCGGCGGCGCGCGCCCACCTCCTGGGCCAACTCGCCGAATTGCTCGAGCGCAAGACAGAAGCGCTCGTGTGGTATTCGCAGGTACCGAGTGGCGACGATCACTGGTTCGCAGCGCAGTTGCGCACGGCGGTGCTCCTCAGCGACAGCGGCAAAGTAGCGGAGTCTGCGACGCTCCTGCACGAACTGCAGGCGCGATCGGGCGACGACGTGAAGGAAGTGGGGGAGGCGTATCTGCTCGAGGCCGAGCTGCTCAACCGGCAGAAGCGCGGCGAGGAAGCGATCGCCGTCTACGACCGCGGCCTGCAGGTGCTGCCAGACGACACACGACTGTTGTATGCGCGCGCGCTGCTCAACGACGACCTCAACCATGTCGATGCGGCAGTGCGCGACCTGCGTCGCATCCTCGATCTCAAGCCCGACGATGCAGACGCGATGAACGCGCTCGGCTACACGCTGGCCGATCGCACGGCCGAGAAGGCCGAAGCACTCGCGCTGATCCAGAAGGCGCTCGTGCTCAAGCCCGGCGAACCCGCGATCATCGATAGCCTCGGCTGGGTGCAATACCGCCTCGGCAACCTCGATGCGGCGATCGCCCAGTTGCGCGTCGCTTACCAGAAGCAGCCCGACCCGGAAATCGCGGCGCACCTCGGCGAAGTGCTCTGGGTCAGCGGACAGAAAGACGAAGCGCGGCGCATCTGGGACCAGGGTCGCAAGAAGGACAACGAGAACAAGGTCCTGCTGGAAACTATCCGGCGTCTCGCGTCGTGACCGTGACGATGCCCCATGCGGCGCTGCGCGTCGGCGTCATCGCCCTGCTTTGCTTGCTCGCCGCGTGCGCGCCCGTGCGTACGCGCCCGCGCGCGGCGACGCCGGCCGCCGAAACGGCGCAGACCGCACGCGAGGCGACGCTTTCGCAGCATGTTCGCTGGACGCTCTCCGCGCATATCGGTGTCACGACGGCGCGCGATTCGGGTAGCGGTGACCTCGAGTGGCACGAAGACGCGGGAAGCTACGCGTTCACCGTGCACGCGCCGATCACAGGCAAGACCTGGAAACTGCGCGGCGACGCGAGCGGGGCCGTTCTCGAGGGGGTTGAGGCCAAGCCCGTGAGTGGTCCCGACGTGCAGCGCCTGCTGCTCGATCACGTCGGTTGGGACGTCCCGCTCGCATCTTTACGCGCCTGGACTTTCGGCCTGCGCGCAGCCGATGCGGCCGCGCGCGTCGAATACGACGAGCGCGACCTGCCCGCCGCGATCGAACAGGACGGCTGGCGGGTCGAATACCGCGACTGGTTCGCGGCCGGTACGGTCGGCGGGACGGATCTGCCGCTGCCCAGACGCATCTTCGCAACGCGTGGAGCCACGAAGATCAAGCTCGCCGTCTACGACTGGTCGCTCGGCGAATGAGCGGCGCATGGACGGCCTGGCCGGCGCCGGCCAAGCTCAATCTCTTCCTGCACATCGTCGGCCGTCGTGCCGACGGCTATCACCTGCTGCAGACCGCATTCCAGCTGCTCGACTGGGGCGATACGATCCACCTGCGCCTGCGCGATGACGGCGAGATCCGCCTCGTCGCCGAATTGCCTGGCGTGGCGGCCGAGGAGGATCTCTGCATCCGTGCCGCGAGGCTGTTGCGCGAACGCGCAGGCGGCGCGGCGGGCGTCGATATTCGTGTCGAGAAGCGCATCCCGCTCGGTGGCGGCCTCGGCGGCGGCAGTTCGGATGCGGCCACGGTCCTCGTCGCGCTTAACGAATTGTGGCAATCGGGTTACAGCATCGATGAACTCGCCGCGATCGGGCTGCGGCTCGGCGCAGACGTGCCCGTGTTCGTACGCGGGAACAGCGCCTGGGCCGAGGGTGTCGGCGAAGTGCTTACCCCGATCGTCCTGCCCGAAAGCCATTTCGTCGTCCTCGATCCCGGGGCAAAAGTGCCCACCGCAGCGCTTTTTCAGGCCGCCGAATTGACACGAAACTCTCCGCCCGCGACAATATCTGGCTACCTTGCCGGTGTCGAAACCGGTAATAGTTTCGCGCCGGTCGTGCGGGCGCGCTACCCCGATGTCGACGCGGCACTGGATTGGCTGAGCCATTTCGGCGATGCGCGTTTGAGCGGCAGCGGCGGTTGCGTGTTCGTCGCGGTGCGTTCGGCAGACGATGCCGAGGCGATTGCCCGCGCTTGTCCGCCGCGCTTCGCGGCGCACTGTGCGAAGGGTGTGAGCCTTTCGCCGTTGCTCGAAGCGGTGGCCGAATATCGCGGTGGAAAGGCCTCCACCGCGGCTGGGAAGATTCCGGCGCAGGACGCGCGCGACACATAGGAACTGCCGCGCAACGTGCCCGTTCGAGTGAACGGTTCGGGCGGCGGCTGAAGCGAACGCGTATGCGAGCGAGGCGCGAATTTTACCGCGACCGCTTGCCTCACGTTCGCTGGCGCAGGAGCGCAGATCGTGATTGGCCAGGTCGTGATTGTTCAGATCGTGATTGATTAGATCACGTGATTGATTAGATCAGGATCGGGCAGATCTTGATGAGATGGGACGAGCGACGCGGACATTGCTTCGGGACGGGCAATCTTCCGCAAGAAGTAATTGGGACGTCGCCAAGTTGGTAAGGCACGGGGTTTTGATCCCCGCATTCGTAGGTTCGAGTCCTACCGTCCCAGCCAGTTTTTCCATGCGTTGCCCGGCGAAAGAGGAGCAAAGCGTGACATCGGCTTCGACAGCGGCTTTTCGCGGTTACAACGCGAGCAAGAATGAACGGGGCGGCCTGCAGATTTTCAGCGGCAACGCGAATCGGCAGCTGGCGCTAGACGTTTGTGCGGAAGTGAATGTTCCGCTTGGCAAGGCGCAGGTGACGACGTTTTCCGACGGCGAAGTGCGCGTCGAAATCGACGAGAACGTGCGCCGCCAGGAAGTGTTCGTGATCCAGCCGACGTCGGCGCCGACCGCGGAGCACTTCATGGAATTGCTCGTGCTGATCGATGCGCTGAAGAGGGCGTCGGCAGCGTCGGTGACCGCGGTGATTCCGTACTTCGGATACGCAAGACAGGATCGCAGGACGCGTTCCTCGCGCGTGCCGATCACGGCGAAGGTTGCGGCAAAGATGATCTCGGCAGTAGGCACGGACCATGTGCTGACCGTCGATTTGCATGCGGATCAAATCCAGGGGTTTTTCGACATACCTTTGGACAATGTGTACTCGTCGCCGGTCCTGCTGGCGGACATCTGGCGCTACAACGCGCCGGAGGATCTGCTCGTGGTGAGCCCCGACGTGGGTGGCGTGGCGCGTGCGCGCGCGATCGCGAAGCGGCTCGACGATGCCGATCTCGCGATCATCGACAAGCGCCGGCCGCGTCCGAACGAGGTCGCCGTGATGAACATCATCGGTGACGTCGAAGGCAAGACTTGTGTACTCGTCGATGACATCGTCGATACCGCAGGCACGCTCTGCGCGGGCGCGGCGGTGTTGAAGCAGAACGGCGCGAAGCGTGTCGTCGCGTACTGCACGCATCCGGTGCTGTCGGGGCCGGCGATCCAGAATCTCAATGGATCGCAGCTCGACGAGCTGATCGTGACAGACACGATCGCCCTGTCGGAGGCCGCGCGGAACTGCAGCAAGATCCGTCAGCTCAGCGTCGCCGAGCTGCTCGGCGAAACGATTCGCCGTATCGCCTTCGGCGAATCGGTGAGTTCGTTGTACGTGGATTAGTTTTACGGGTTCCGAACTCGGGGCCCGAATAAAAACTCCCCTGGTCGCGGGGGAGTTTCATCACCGCCGCGAGGCGGTTCAACTCGAAGTGAAGGTAAGCAACAATGGCAACGATTCATGAAATCAAGGTCGAACGCCGCGAAAACGACGGGAGGGGTGCGAGCCGCCGCCTGCGTAATTCGGGCAAGGTTCCGGCCATCGTTTACGGCGGCGAACTCGCTCCGGTAAGCATCCAGATCACGCATAACGACGTGTGGCTCGCGTCGCAGCACGAGTGGTTCTACTCGGCCATTCTCGATCTGTCGCTCAACGGCGACGTGCAGAAGGTGCTTCTGCGTGACATGCAGCGTCATCCGTTCAAGCAGCAGCTGCTGCATCTCGACTTCCAGCGCGTCGACGAGAACAAGGCGATCCGCATCCGCGTGCCGCTGCACTTCCTCAACCAGGAGAAGTCGCCGGCCGGCAAGAAGGCGGGCGTGCTCATCTCGCATGCGCTCAACGACATCGAAATCTCGTGTCTGCCGAAGGATCTGCCGGAGTTCGTCGAGATCGACCTCGGCAACCTCGACGTGGGCGGCATCGTCCACCTGTCGGAGATCAAGCTGCCGGCGGGTGTGGAGATTCCGGAACTGCGCCTCGGCAAGGAACACGACGTCGCCGTCGTGACTGCGCAGGAAATGAAGGAAGAAGTCGAAGCGACTCCGGTCGTCGAAGGCGCCGGTGCGACTGGCGCGGCGCCGGCCGCCGGTGCGGCGGGCGCAGCCCCGGCTGCCGCGAAGAAGGAAGAGAAGAAGTAATCCTGCTTCAGCGGAGTACCGCCGTTGCAAGGCAACGCTCGCTCCTCCTCCCCCGCTCGCGGGGGAGGGCAGGGTGAGGAAGGCGGCACGACATGACCGGATTGCGTCTCATCGTCGGCCTCGGCAACCCCGGGGCCGAACACATCCGAACCCGGCACAACGCCGGGTTCTGGTTTATTGACGCCCTCGCTCAGCGCGAAGGCGTCCGCTTCGGCTTCGAAAACAAGCTGCACGGCGAAACCGCCAAGATCACGATCGATGGTGCGAACCTCTGGCTGCTGAAGCCGTCGACCTACATGAACAAGAGTGGCATTTCGATCGGGTCGGCATTGAACTACTGGAAGATCGAGCCCGAGCAGATGCTCGTCGCGCACGACGAACTCGACCTGCCGCCCGGCGCGGCGCGTTTGAAGTTCGACGGCGGTCACGGCGGTCAGAACGGTTTGCGCGACGCGTTCGCGCATCTCGGCCACGGCAAGTTTCACCGGCTGCGGATCGGCATCGGCCATCCCGGCCACAAGGACCGCGTCACCTCGTGGGTGCTCGGCCGCCCGAGCGTCGCGGACGAAAACGCGATCGTCGGTGCGGTCGCCGACGCGCTCGATGTGTTGCCGCTCGCCGTCGCGGGGAATTTCAACGAGGCGATGAAAAGGCTGCACACGCCGTCGGAACCAGGCGCAAGCACCTGAAGACTCTCAAGAGAACCACACCGAATTCTTACGAACTCATGTCACCGGTATTTTCCAGGTCATCGGCATTTCCGTTGAGCACATCCACTCCCGCCGCTTTCCCGAGCCCCGAATCCCGGGTCCCGAGTCCCGGCTCCAGGAATTCTCACCATGGGCATTAAATGCGGCATCGTCGGTCTGCCTAACGTCGGCAAATCGACGCTCTTCAACGCGCTGACGAAGGCAGGCATCGCGGCAGCCAATTTCCCGTTCTGCACGATCGACCCGAACGTCGGCGTCGTGCCCGTGCCCGACCCGCGCCTCGAGGCGCTTGCGGCGATCGCCAAGCCACTCAAGATCATTCCTACGTCGATCGAGTTCGTGGACATCGCAGGTCTCGTCGCGGGCGCGTCGAAGGGCGAAGGGCTCGGCAACAAGTTCCTCGCGCACATCCGCGAGGTCGACGCGATCGCGCACGTCGTGCGCTGCTTCGAGAACGCCGACATCGTCCACGTCGCGGGCAAGATCGATCCGATCTCGGACATCGAGACGATCGACACCGAACTCGCGCTCGCCGATCTCGAATCGGTCGACAAGGCGCTGAACAAAGCCGAGCGCTCGGCCAAGGCCAACGACAAGGAAGCGCTCGCCAAGCGCCCGGTGCTGCAGAAGCTCGCCGCCGTGCTCAACGAAGGCAAGCCGGCGCGCGCCGCGGGTCTCGACGCGGACGAAAAGGCGCTCGTGCGCGACCTGTTCCTGCTGACCTTGAAGCCACTGATGTACATCGCCAACGTCAAGGAAGACGGATTCAGCGACAACCCGTTCCTCGACAAGGTGCGCGAACGGGCGGCAGTCGAAGGCGCCGAGGTCGTGCCGGTGTGCGCGGCGATCGAAGAAGAACTATCGCAGCTCGATGACGCGGACAAGCTCGCGTTCCTCGCCGACATGGGTCTCGACGAACCGGGCCTCAATCGCGTGATCCGCGCCGGCTACAAGCTGCTCGGCCTGCAAACCTACTTCACGGCCGGCGAAAAGGAAGTGCGTGCGTGGCAGGTGAAGAAGGGCGCGACCGCGCCGCAGGCGGCGGGCGTGATCCACACCGATTTCGAGCGCGGCTTCATCCGTGCCGAGACGATCGCCTACGACGACTACATCAAGTACAAGGGTGAAGCGGGCGCGCGTGACGCAGGCCGTCTGCGGCTCGAAGGCAAGGACTACCTCGTCAAGGAAGGCGACGTGCTGCACTTCCGTTTCAACGTCTGATCGCATCAATGCGCCGGGCCATGCCTCGGCGCGCCGCGACATACGCGCGACGGCTAGCGAGCGTCAATAGTCCTCTTCGCCGGAAACGACCTTCTTCTGCATGGCGTCAAGGTACGCGTCGAGTTCGGCCGCGTTTCGGAAGATCTCGTTGACTGGCACGGCCTTGACGATTTCGAACACCTTCTGCACCTGCGGCTGGGTGTTGACGATAAGCGAATGTCCGCCAATGGCTTTCATGGCCTTGCGCGCGCGAAACAGCGAGCGCAGCCCCGCACTGCTGATGTAGTCCAGTTCGGCGAGGTCGAGCACGAGCGTTCCGTGCCGCGGAATTTTCGCGAGCACGACGTCGAGGCTTCGATCGAAGTCCAGGTACGTCATTGCATCGAGCTTGCCGGCGAGTGAAACGGTGACGCGCGGAAGCTTGCTTTCGTCGACTCGGATGGCGAGGCTCATTCAAGATTCCTTGTAGCAGTGTGATCCGACTGCAGCGAGAAAGTCAGTTCGACCTGGTTTTGCCCGTCCACGCGCCGATAAGCATACGCGGCCGCCAGCTGTCGTACCAGAAAGACACCGAGGCCGCCGATAGCGCGTTCGTCGGGATCGCCGTCGAGCTCAGGGTCGTCGCGTGCGAACGGATCGAACGGGCGCGTGTTGTCCTTGATGAATACTTCCAGGCCGGCGGGCGTGCGTTGCAGCGCGACTTCGATGCGTGGGTTTACTACGTCAGCGCGACCATAGCTGACGATATTGACGAGCAGTTCTTCGAGCGCGATGCGCACGTCGTTGCGTTGCTCGAGCCGATGGCGCCCATCTGCAGCCACGCATCAACGCGGTCCAGAGCGGCGCCGACATCGTCCATATCTGCACCGAGCACGAAGTCCAGAGCCTGGGCATCTCCTGCACCCTGCCAGCGCAGTGCCAATGCAGTAAGGTCATCTGCCGGCGGCGCGCCGCGGGAAAAGGCGTCGACGCTCGCCGCGACCGTTTCTATGATCGTGTCGGGCGAGTTGTCTGTGCATGCCTCCATCGCTGCCATCAGGCGTGCATCGCCGAACAGCTTGCCTTCGGGCGACCGCGCTTCGGTGACGCCGTCGGTAAACAGGAACAGCGTCTCGCCCGGCGCGAGCTTGATCTCCGTGCACGGATAGTCCATGTCTGGTTCGAGACCGAGCGGGCCGCCCGTGGCCATGTCGACTGTCGATATGTCTTTCGGGTCGGTGCCAATGCGCAGTGGCGGATCATGCCCCGCACTCGACAGCACGAGATGGCCGCTTTCGAGGTCGAGTACACCGCACAATGCGGTCACGAACATGCAGCTCTCGTTGCCCTGGCACAGTTCGAGGTTGAGCTCGCGCAGCATCGCATCGGGTCGCGTCGCATGGGCGGCGCCGGCCTGTGCGACCGTAATCGTGCGCGCCATGAACAGTGCGGCCGGCACGCCCTTGTCCGAGACATCGCCGATCAGGAAGCAGACGGAGCCCTTGCGCTGGATGAAGTACGCATACAGGTCGCCGCCGACGGTCTTGGCGGCGCGAAGGAGCGCCCGTAGCTGGAACGCGCCACGGCCGACCAGCGGGTATCGATCGCGTGGCAGCATCGACTCCTGGATGCGGTGCGCGATGTCGAGCTCGCTCTGCAGGCGCTCGCGCGCCGCGGTCGCGTCGGTCAGCTCGGCAATGTGCTGCTTGAGCTCGTCGCGCATCCGGATGAACGAGCGTTTGAGGCGGCCGACCTCGTCGATGCGTTGCGGCGGCTTGATGAGGAAGTCGAAGTCGCCGCGCGCGATGCGTTCGGCCTTGCCGACGAGTTGTTTGAGTGGTGCGAGCATGCGGTCCACCGCAAGCCGGATGAAGAAGGCGAGCAGCGCGAGAGCGACCGTCGCGACGACAACCGTATCGAGGAAGATGTCCTGCGTATTACGGAAGATGCTTGACACTGGCACGACGAGGCCGAACGACCAGTTCGATCCGGAGATCGGGGCAAAAAACGTCTGCGCATCTTCGTTGAGCGTCGGGCTCATGTAGGTGATCGACCCGGTCTCTCCTGCAACCATGCGCCTGCCGAGCTCGAGGATCGCAGGCGTTCGCGAGGATTCAGCGAACGTAGCAATCGGCATGCCGACGCGCTCGGGGGCCGCGTTGGCGACGAATATGCCCTTCTCGTCGAGGACGAAGGCGCGTGACGCGATACCGAGGCCGACCCGGTCCACCGCGTCCTGCAGCCATGTCTGCGGTACGTCGACGTTCACGACACCGACCGTTCGCCCGACGCCGTCGACGATCGGCATGCCGAAATTGATCAGCTGTTCCTTGCGCGATTTCGAGTTGAACACGCTGCCCCAGCACCCCTGCGCGCACTGCAGGGCATGGCGATACCAGGTCCCTTCTCGGTAGAGAGCAGCGTCGTTGGCGAGGTCGCGATAGGCCGCCAGGGTCCCCTTCTGTGCCACGAACGGCGCGTAGTTGCCATCGACGCCGCGGACTGCGCCGGGCTCGAACGCCGCAGTAATGCCCGTGATGTCGGGATGCGACAGGACCATGTCGGAGATCAGCTCATGGATGAACTCCGGGCCGTCGTCGAGATGCCGTGAGATCGTGCTCGCGAGGATGCGGCCAGCGATCTCGACGTCGTTCGTATGCGCGTCGATCGCGTTGGCGCCCGCGACCGCGAGAATCTGCAGCGTCTCGCCGACATGCGCCACGAGGTCCTCGCGCGCGCGGTGCAGGACGAAGCCGAGAGTCGCGACGAGCACGCTGACCGACCCGAGCAGTACCCAGTAGCCCAAGCGTCGGGCCATGCTGGGTCTGAACCATCGTCTAAGCCATCGCGGCAGTTGCACCGGGGCACCTCCGGGGACCGGTGAAGCTTATCTGCTCAGCGCGCGTCCTGCAGCCTGCTCGCGTCGGCTCGTGTTGGGTCAGGCTAGGCGCTCGTTGCCGACGCAGCGCATGGCTGCGAGCCGACGCGATGTCTGCTAGTTTTGCGCTCCACGCAGCGCCAAGAGAATCGATCATGCCCGGCACCGACCGCGAAGTCCGCTTCTGCTTCCTCGCCCAACCGACCGACGTGAACTTCGGTGGCAAGGTCCACGGCGGCATGGTCATGAAATGGATCGACCAGGCCGGCTACGCCTGCGCCGTGGGGTGGAGCGGCAGCTATTGTGTGACCGTGGCCGTAGGCGGCATTCGTTTCGTCAATCCGATCCTGATCGGGGATCTGGTCACGGTGCACTGTCAGCTGATCTACACGGGCAACACGAGCATGCATTTTGCAGTGGACGTGATCTCGCGCACCTTGGAGACGGGGCAAGAGCGTCTGGCTACCCATTGCGTCGTCGTGATGGTCGCCACCGACAAGAGCGGACGGCCGACGGCTGTGCCGAAATGGGAGCCCGCGAGCGAGGACGACAAAGCCTTGGCCGCGTACGCCCAGAAGCTCATGGAACTCGACAAGAGCATCGAGCAGGAAGTGGCGCGCTACCGCGAGGCGGCGCACCTCGCCACGACGAGCGGCACCCACGGCGCCTGACCCGAAACGGGACGCGCAAAGCGTTCTTGACAAGCAGGGCATGCGAGCCCGAAAATAGGCGGCTCCGTTAAGGGATGCCCGATCCGTTGGGTCGGGATGCTGTTTGTCCCTTTGCGGCCCGTTTTTTACAGAGGTTTCGAGAGTTTCGGAGGGATACCCAAGCGGCCAACGGGGGCAGACTGTAAATCTGCTGGCTCATGCCTTCGGTGGTTCGAATCCACCTCCCTCCACCACTCGAAGCCGAAGTTTTCTCAAAGTCGAAATACCCCCGAGCGGGAGTAGTTCAATGGTAGAACTGTAGCCTTCCAAGCTACTAGTGCGGGTTCGATTCCCGTCTCCCGCTCCATTGATGACCGCAGGGATTTGATTTGAACGCAGCGCTCGGAGCGCTGATGCCGCCGAAGCGGCAGGGCAGGCGCGGTATTCGCGCCGCTGGAACGAAAGGCAAGAGGACGCCTGGTTTTCGAAGAATAGATTGCCGCTCACTTAGCTCAGTCGGTAGAGCACCTCCTTGGTAAGGAGGAGGTCGTTGGTTCGATTCCAATAGTGAGCACCATTCCGGACGCTGGAGACGGGCCTTGCCCCGCCTCTGGTTTTCTCAAGAAAAAGTATACAACTTACTGTAAAGGTAGATTGAAATGGCAAAGGGCAAATTCGAAAGAACCAAGCCGCACGTGAACGTGGGCACGATCGGCCACGTGGACCACGGCAAGACGACGCTGACGGCGGCGCTGACGAAGGTTGGCGCGGAGCGATTCGGT
>Ga0163162_10000977_pt1 | contig 26603 bp, 22 predicted proteins | sample S55metaG_FD_115310 | JGI IMG/M metagenome (GOLD analysis project Ga0163162, IMG submission 115310) | Switchgrass rhizosphere microbial communities from Kellogg Biological Station, Michigan, USA - S5-5 metaG | ecosystem: Host-associated > Plants > Roots > Rhizosphere > Soil | place: USA... | reverse complement strand
CCAGATTCCGTTGAACGGCTACGGCCCGATGGTCACGAGCGTGCCCGACGTGCCGAAGACCGACAAGGTGAAGTACGGCGAGTATCTCGCGGGGCCGCTCGGCCACTGCATGGACTGTCACACCACATATGTCATGGGCGTGATCGACATGAAGCAGCTCGGCCATGGCGGCAACGTCTACAACAAGCCGTTCGGCTACACCTGGGCGGCCGTGTCGGCGAACCTCACGCCGGATCCCGACGTGGGTCTCGGCAAGTGGACGGACGACGAGATCAAGACCGCGATCACGACGGGCTACAGCCGCAACGGCCGTAAGCTGTTGCCGTTCATGCCCTACGGGCTCTACTCGCACGCACAGGAGAGCGACCTCGACGCGATCGTCGCGTATCTGCGCTCGATCCCGCCGATCGGCGGTGCGCTGCCCGCGGCGCCGAAAGAATAGCCCGCGTTTTTCGTCTCCATGCGCATCGCCAAATCGACCCTGCTCGTAACGCTCGTCGCTTCGCTGGCCGCCGTGCCCGCAAGCGCGCAACAGCCAGGACCTGCCGCCGGCCAAGGGGCCGCGCCGCAAGGCGCACGCCCCGCCGGGGCGGCTGCGCAAGGTGGCGGCGGTCCGCGCGCGTCGCAGCCGCTCGGCGACGGGCCATGGGACTTTCAGACGGAGCGCGAAAAGATCCACGTGAGCGTCGTGACCAAGGGGCTCGACCACCCTTGGGGCATGGCGTTCTTGCCGAACGGCGACATGCTCGTGACCGAGCGCCCCGGGCGCCTGCGAGTCGTGCACAAGGACGGGAAGCTCGATCCGACGCCGCTCGGCGGCTTGCCGAAGATCCGCGCCGCGGTGATCGGCGGCTTGCTCGACGTCGCGCTGCACCCGCAGTTCGCGCGTAACGGCCTCGTGTATTTCTCGTACTCGAAGCCCGACGCGCAGAACGAGGCGCTCGCGACGACCGCGGTCGCACGCGGCAAGTGGGACGGCGGCCCGACGCTGACCGAAGTGAAGGACATCTTCGTCGCGGACTCGTGGTACAGCGGCGAGATGGCGGGCAAGAACAACCGCTGCTGCGGACAGGGCCCGGCGGACGGCAGCTACGGCTCGCGGATCGTGTTCGACAAGAACGGTTTCCTCTTCATCACGATCGGCGACCGCAACTGGGGCGAGAAGGCGCAGGACCCTTCGTCGCACATGGGCAAGATCGTGCGAGTGAAAGACGACGGGTCCGTGCCGAAGGACAACCCGTTCGTCGGCAAGGACGGGTACAAGCCCGACCTCTGGACGATCGGCCATCGCAATCCGCTCGGCCTTACGATTCATCCGGTGACGGGCGAGCTCTGGGAGAGCGAGTTCGGCCCGCGCGGCGGCGACGAGGTCAACAAGATCGAGAAGGGCAAGAACTACGGCTGGATCCTCGTGACCGAGGGCGAGCACTACAACGGCGAGCCGACCAAGCTCGGCAAGCACGGCGCTGCGGGCATGGTCGATCCCGTGCTGTTCTGGGTGCCGTCGATCAATCCCGGCAACCTCGCGTTCTACGAGGCCAAGAAATTCCCGAGCTGGCGCGGCGACATGCTCATGGCCACGATGACGCGTTCGCTCGTGCGCGCGACCTTCGACAAGAGCGGCAAGCCGTCGGGTCAGGAAAAGATGCTGACCGAGCTCGGCCAGCGCCTGCGCGACGTGCGCGTGGGCCCCGACGGTCTTGTGTACGTGCTCACCGACGAGACCGGCGGCGGGATGCTGCGGATCGAGCCCGCGAAGTAAGCGGCGGCCACCGGAGTCCCACGTCGCCGGCGCGCTCGGGCTACTGCTGAGCGCTGATCCTATCGCCGTCCGCCGGCGAAGAACCCGCATCGGCCGGCACCTTCTGGGTCCCATGCGCGTGCGTCGGCATGTGCATGTGCGTCGAAGCTGACGGCTGGGGTGGCGCGGCCGGATCGATCACGTGCAGATGCCCCATCATGCCGATCTCGGCGTGATCGAGGATGTGGCAGTGGTACATCCACATGCCGGGGCGCTCGTCGAACTTCACCGCGATCTTCATTTGCGACTTGGACGGCACGCTCATCGTGTCCTTCCATTCCGGCACTCGTGCGTCGTCGAGGACCTGGAAGAAATAGCCGTGCAGGTGAAACGGATGCGCGAAGTCGGTGTCGTTCACGAGCGTCCAGACCTGCGTCTCGCCGAGCCGCACCTCGAGCGGCTGCGCGTGCTCGTACGGGACGCCGTTGAAGCCCATCACGACGCTGCGGCCGTCGAGCGCTATCGTGAACGCGAGCTTCTGCTGCGCCGCCCCGGAGACGTCGATCGGCTCGATGTTGCGCAGCGTCTCCGGAATGGGCTCCGGCGACACAGGCGGCGCGTCGACGGTGTCGATCGCGAGCAAGTCCTCGCGCGGTCGATTGAACGTGCTGCCGTAGCCGCGATCGACCGGCACCCATTGCAAGACCTTGTGGCTGCCGGGCGCCTCGGCCGGCGTGAATACCGCATCGGCGCGCTCGCCCGGCGCGACGACGACGTTGTAGACGTCCTCGGAGCGTGCCGCGAGCCCGTTGTCGCCGCCGAGCCGTGTGAAGCGGTGCCCCGGCAGCCGTAGGTTGAAGTAACGCGCGCGTGCCGCGTCGATCACGCGCCAGCGTTGCTGCTTGCCGGTACGGACCTTCAAGTGCGGGCGCACCTTGCCGTTCACGAGCAGCGTCGAGCCCTCGCGGCCGAACAGGTCACCGAATTGACCGCCGTTGTCGTCGGGCAGCGGTTGGCCGTCTTCATCCAAGCTCATGTCGGACAGCATGAGCAAGAGGTCGTCGCCGAATGCCTTCGGGTCGTTCGGATCCTCGACGACGATCGGACCGTAGAGTCCGCGTCCGACTTGCACGGCCGAATCGATGTGCGGGTGATACCAATACGTGCCCGCGTCCTTGAGCACGAACTCGTAGCGAAACTCTCCGCCCGGCTCGATCGGCGGCTGCGTGACGCCGGGCGCGCCATCCATCTCGTTCGACACGCGCAAGCCGTGCCAATGGATCGTGGTTGCGACGGGCAACGAGTTCTTGAAGTGCACGATCACGCGGTCGCCCACTTGCGCGCGCAGCAACGGACCTGGGAGCTGGCCGTTGTACGTCCAGACCGTCGTCTTTTTGCCGGGCAGGATCTCGAGCTCGACCGGCTTCGCCTCGAGATTCACCTCGAGCACGTGCGGGTCCGGATTGAGGTCCTGCGCGGGCGCGATCTTCAGATCCTCGTCCCAGCCCGCCGGCTGCGAGACAGCGCTTGCGCGCTCGAGCGCCGCCGTGGCGGCGGAGCCGTGCGACGCGGACGAGCCGCGCTCGCCGCACGCGCAGAGCGCGAGCGCGAGGATCGGGAGCGATGCAGCAAGCCGTCCGGAGAAACGAATCATTTAACCCTCGAAGAGCCGTGTTCGCTCATTACAAGGTATGGACCGCGGCGCGAGCGCGGCATACGTAGAACTACGATTGGCGCGCTAGTTCAAGCGCGCAGTGGCGTTCGCCGTGGTGTCGGCATCGGGCTGCGCGCGAGGTGCCGCGGCCGGTGCGCGAGGCTGCGCGACCCGCTCGCGGAATGGCACGCTCTCGACAATTCCTAAGACGACGCTCGAAAACTTGTGGCCGTCGCGGGCCGAAGCATCGACGATTCCGCGCACCGTCGGCATGTCGTAGTACTCGAGCCCACGCCCGAGCGCATAGGTCATCAGCTTCGACGTGAACACGCGCACGAACTGCTCGGGGTCTGCGGTCACGGCCTCGCGCAACGACACGGGTCCGTTGATCGTCTTGCCGTTCGCCATCGTCCCGCTCGCATCCACTTCGCCGCCCGGCTCGCGCATGCGCCAGCGGCCGACCGCGTCGAAGTTCTCGAGGCCGAGGCCGATCGGATCCATGATCGAGTGACACGTCGAGCACGGCGGATTCTTGCGATGCTCCTCGAGCCGCTCGCGGACCGAACGCTGCGCCTTGCCGGCCTCGCTCTCGGGAAACGGCGGCACGTTCGCGGGCGGCGACGGCGGCGGGGTGCCGAGCACGTTCTCGAGCACCCACTTGCCGCGCAGCACCGGCGACGTGCGGTTCGGCTGCGACGTGACCGTGAGGATGCTCGCCTGCCCGAGCAGGCCGAAACGATTCGGATCGGTGAGCGCGACCTGACGGAACTGGCTGCCGTAGATGTCCGGGATGCCGTAGTGCCTGGCGAGGCGCTCATTGACGAACGTGTAATTCGCCGTGAGCAGCTCCCCGACGGGCCGGTCCGCGCGCATCACGTGCTCGAACAGGAGCTCCGTCTCGCGGCGCATCGCCGTGCGGAGGTTGTCGTCGAAGTCCGGAAACTGCTCGACGTCCGGATGGACGCTCTTCAGGTTGCGCAAATACAGCCACTGGGCGGCGAAGTTGTCGACGAGCGCGTTCGCGCGCGGATCCGCGAGCATGCGCTTCACCTGGGCGCGGTACACGCCATCCTCGTGCAGCTTGCCCTTCTCCGCGAGCGCGAGCAGCTCGTCGTCGGGCGGTCCGCTCCAAAGGAAGAACGAGAGTCGCGAAGCGAGGGACACGTCGTCAACCGCGTAGAGCGTGCCGGGCGCGACGCCGGACGGATCCTTCTCGTCGCGGAACAGGAAGCTCGGGCTCGTGAGGATCAGCCGAAGGGCGCTCTCTATACCTGAATCGAACGTGCCGCGCTTGCGGCCGTCGCTGAAGAAGCGCAGCAACAGCGCGATGTCCTGCTCCGTCACCGGGCGGCGGTACGCGCGATGCGCGAGCGTCGAAAGGATGTCGGTGGCGCACGGGATCTCGTCCGCCGGGGCTTTCGGCCGACAAGTGAAAATTCGGTCGCGGCTCGGCGTCGCGCCGGCGCCCTTCGCGTCGAACGGCCCGCGGATGTTCACGTAGTCGAGGATCGGCAAGCCGTTCATGTCTTGCAGATCGAGATTGCGGGTGTGCAGCTCGAGCGGCTCGTGCGTCTCGGCCTCGCTCTTCGCAATGAACGTGACGGTCACGTCATGCGGGCCCGCCGGAACCGTCACGCGCGTGCGCAAGCGCTCGTCGATCGCGTTCGCAGCCGCCGCCATATTCGCGTCGGACAGTGCGTTGTCTTCCTTGCCGCCGACGGTCGCGAGGAACACGCGCTCGCCGTCGATAGCGATCTCGACATCGTGCGGCCACTCGAGGCCCGTCATGTAGCCGACGATGTTGCGCACGAGGAAGACGTCGAACGCGTACTCGCCGTCGAGCGGGAAGTTGTGATGGATCAAGATGCCGCCGCGCGTGCCGAGCGGCAGGCCCTCGATGTGCTCGGCTTGCGCGAGATCGGGCGGCGCGCGATAGACGGCCGTGACCGCATGTGTGTCGGGGTCGCCGACCGCGAGCGCCGCGACCTTCGCCGACGCCGCAAGGTATTGCTCGAGCAACGATGGCGACACGCGGAGGATGTCCGCGATGTTGTCGAAGCCGTAGCCCTCGTCGTCGGCCGGTAGCAGCTCGGATGCGTCGACGTCGAGCGCGAGCAGCTCGCGGACGGAGTTGCCGTACTCGGTGCGGTTCAGCCGGCGGATCGACGCGTGACCGGGATTCGGATGCTCTTTCGCGGCCGCGTCGAGGCTCGTTTCGAGATACGTGACGAAGCCGTCGTAAGTCTGCTCATCCGGATGCGCCTCGCCCGGCGGGGGCATCATGCGGCCGCGCAGCTTGCGGGCGACCTTCTCCCAAACCTCGGCGTGCGGGCCTATGTCCTTCAAGTCGGCGCGCTCGAGCGAAAGCCCCGCCTCCTGCCCCGCGGCGTCGTGGCAGTCCAGGCAGTAGCGCTGGACCACGGCAGAATACTGCTCGGCTTGCTGCTCGCGCGGGCGGCCGCACGCCGCGCCGAGCAAAGCGCATGCCGCAATGATGGCGAGCTTGGCGAACGATCCGTTCATGCTCGAGTGGGTGCCTGGGCCGCGCGGCGGCCGCTAGCTGTAAGGAACCAGCGATTATTGTAACGGCCGCCCCGTCCCGGTTGGGCCGCCTTCGGTCGCAAAAACCTCAAGAAGGCCCAAGGTAGACGCCGCGGAGGCGACCCCGGCCCCGTGTTCGTTTCTCCGCTCCGAGGCTACTATTCGATGCGCGACGGCGAAGCGTGACGAGCGGTCGAGAACTACCCAAACGTAAGCTGTTCACGAGGAGAACGACAAATGAAGATCTCGGTTTCGAGCCAGCTCTTCGGCATCGTTGTGTTGGGGCTGATGGGCAGCGCGCACGCGCAGCTCGAGGTCACCAGCAGCGGGAGCGACTGCGGGCAGATCGAGTCGTTGCGCAAAGCCGGAAACCTCGGCGAGGCGCGCAACAAAGCGCAGGCGTGCATCGAAGCTCTGAACAACGAGCTAGCGACGGCCGCGGGCAACGCGTTCCCGGCCGACGTCGCGGGTTGGAAGCGAGGCAAGGTCGAGCAGAACCAAGCGCTCGGCGTCAACAACGTGTCCACCACCTACGTGAAGAGCAATCACACCGCGACGGTCTCGCTGACCGGCGGCGGCAAAGGCGGCAATAACGTCGGCGGCTTGCTCAGCGGCATCGCGAAGTTCGGTGTGAAATCGAGCGGCAAGCAGATCAAAGTGGCCGGCCTACCCGGGTCTGTGATGCCCGACGGCTCCATCATGGTCACGCTCGACGACGGCTCGTTCCTCGGCTTCACGTGCCCGGACTTCCACACGGCCGACGAGTCGTTGGCCGGCTTGGGCGACCTCGTCAACGCGTTTCCCGTCGGCGACATCAACAAGCATCTGAAATAGCGCTTCGGCTGCGAGGTCCGCGCGGGGCGACGGGCGCGTGCCGGCGTGCCCTCCGCCCGCCTGCGCACCGCCGCGACGCACGTCAGGCGGCTCCGACGACCGGGAACGTTTCGGTGAGCGCCCAGCTTGCTAGCGTCCGCCGATCGATCTTGCCGTTCGGCAGTCGCGGTAGTGCCGGCACCGAGCGGATCCGCTCCGGCACGGCGAACGGGGGCACCCGATTCGCGAGCTCCGCACGCAGTTGCGCCTCGGACTGCTCGCGGCCGCGCCTGACCGCGCAATATCCGACGAGCATTCGGCCGCGAATCCCTTCCGGCCCGACGGCTACGCCCGCGTCCTCCACTCCGTCGAGGTCGCGCAGCGCGGCTTCGAGATCCGCGAAGGGCAGCAGCATGCTGTTTCTCTTCACGCTGAGATCCTGCCGGCCGATGATCTCTACGGTGCCGTCGGGGCCGGACCGCGCAAGGTCCGCCGAGGAATACCAACCATCTTCGACCAGCGTCCCGTCGTAGCCGAGCGCGGAGCCGCCAAAATCCACGTAGCCTTCCGAGCGGTAGCGATACCTAATTTGCAGCGTGCCGAGCCCGTCGCCCGAGCCCGCCTGCTGTTCCGTCACGACACGGAATTCGACGAACGGCAGCGGGCGGCCGACAGTGCGGGAGCGCACGTCGGCCGACAACCGGAGATCGCCGCAAAAAACGAAGCCCATCTCGCTGGAGCCGTAGGCACTGATCATCGGCCCATGGATCGCCTCGGAGCGAAGGAACGCCGTTTGACCGATCCGATCGCCGCCGGTCAGCATGAACTCGTAACGCCGCGGCGCGCGCCGGCCGCGCGTGAGAATCTCGCAGAACGAAGGCGTCACGAACGCGACGTTGGGATCGAACTGCCGCTCCCTCTCGAGATAGCGCAGCAGATTGGACCGATCCTGCAGATCGACCGACGCACCGCCGAACATGCAGCTCAAGAACGCAGCGCCGAAACCGAAGCCGTGGAAAATCGGCACCGGCAACGCAACGCGGTGAGAACGGTTCAGCCCGAGCCGCTCGCGCGCATGGCGAACGTTCGTCAAGAAGCTCTCGAGAGACCAGGCCACCAGCTTCGGTGCGCCGAGGCTGCCAGACGTCCGTAGGTACAGCCGACCACGCGCGCGAGCCGCGGCGCTCGAGGGGTCGTAGTTCGGGTTGCGGCGCACGGCGATGTAAGTCTCCGGCGCGTCGAGACGCCGTTGGCCGGGCCGGAGGCCGTCGCGCACCGTTGCGATGAAGCGGCAGAACCGGGGCGCCTCGAAGGTGCTGCCTGCTACTCGCGCACCGAGGCCCTCCATTGGAACGAGCATCACGCTCAAGCCGGCGTCGAGACAGGAGAGCGCCAGAAGCGCGGATGGCACCGCATTGGCAAGCTCGAGCACGACGCAATCGCCGGGCTGAACGTCGCGTTCCTCGAGATGCGATTGGATGCCGGAGATGAGACCTCGAAGCTCCGAGAATCGGCACGTGTGATACGCGTCGACGAGGACGCTCGCGCCGTTCAGAGGAGAATCGATCGCTTCTCGCAGCGCGGCCAGCGACTGTGTCCGTCCATCGTTCGGCGCCGCATCGCGCATAGCTTCTTGCTCTTCTTCTTCCGTGAAGTGGCGCGGAGTGTAACGAGCGGTCCACGGGCGCAAAACGCACTGCGTCGGAAGGTGCTTCCGCCATGCACCCGGTGACGAAACTAGGCGGCCAACGATTGACAGAATATGGGTCGATGCGCGCCCTACAATCGACCGAATGAAGCGAGGCACCACGAACCAGGACGCGAAGCTTTTGCGCCGTCTGCTGCGTGCGAAGGACCGCATGGACGCCGCGTCGCACGAGCCATGGCCGGTACGGCGGCTCGCACGCGTGAGCGGCGTGTCCGAAGCCCACTTCGCGAGATCGTTCAAGCAAGCGTTCGGCATCCCGCCGCATCGATACCTCTTGAGCCGGCGCATCGAGCGAGCGACCGCGTTGCTCCGCGATACCGACCTGCCGATCACCGAGATCGCTTTTCACACCGGATGGCAGAGTCTCGGCACCTTCGGGCGCACGTTTCGCGACGTCGTCGGCGAGAGCCCGGGCGTACTTCGATCCCGCCAGCGCCCGCTGTCGCACTCGCTCGCGCACGTGCCGGCCTGCGTCGTCAGCGCGGCGCACCGCCCGAATCTCACGAGCGCAGTTTCGGAGAAGCGAGACGGAACCGTCACGACGGAGAATCGAGCGAACCCAGAAAGGAGGCACCATGACTCAAGGCGTCGGAACGATCGGTCTTTACGTGCGAGATCAGGACGAAGCGCTCGCGTTCTACGAGAAGCTCGGGTTTCGCGTCCACACGGACGTACGAAACGGTGACTATCGTTGGCTCACCATCCAGTACGCTGATCAACCGTTGCTGCAGGTCGGCTTGTTCAAACCGGGGCCGCCCGTCCACGACGCGGCAACGGCGCAGCAGCTGAATGCGCTCGTCGCGAAAGGCGCGATGCCGCCTCTCGTGCTGATCGTCGCTGACTGTCGAGCCGCATACGACTTGCTCCGCGCGCGTGGCGTGGAGTTCACGCAAGAGCCGGTGGATCGCTTCGGCACCGTAGATGCCGGCTTCCGCGATCCATCGGGCAACGGCTGGAAGATGATCGAGGCTCGCGGCTAGGCGGCGGCGCGACTACGGCAGCGACAGCGCGACGATCTCGGCGCCCCGCTCGCCGGCGACCGACAGCGCGATGTACTGCTTGCCCGCGATGGCATAGCTCATCGGCACGTCGCCGACGGCGCCCGGCAGCTTGATCTCGGCAAGCACTTCGCCGGTCGCCTTGTCGTGCGCACGCAGCAGGGGCGCTCCGCCCCACCCCTCTGCCGCGAACAGCAGCGTCTTCGTCGCGAGCACGACAGCGCGCGTCGCTCGGCCGGTCGCCGCAATCGTGACGCCCTTGAGCGCCGGGTTCTCCGCGATGTCCTTCGGCGTCGGGCCGTTCGCGATCTGCCAGCGGAAGTCCCCCTTGCTCATGTCGATCGCCGTGATCCGGCCGTACGGCGGCTTCACGACCGGAAGACCGTTCAGCAGCGGCAGTGCCGCACCGCCGCCCGCGATGTACGGCATGTTCGAGAAGTCGGGCTCGGGGCGAAGCGCCGCGACGCTCGGCTGCGTGTACGAGCCGACGTACAGCGTGCTCGTGTCGGGATCGAACGAGCCTCCCTCCCAGTTCGCGCCGCCCGTGAAGCTCGGCAGCACGAGCGTGCCGCTCGTGCCGTCCGCGGCGTCCGCCAGCGAGCCCGGCGTGAAGATCGGGCCCTTGCGAAATACCTTCGTGCCTTCGACGGCTTCCGCGTGCAGCGCCGGCGTGAAGTCGATCAGGTCGGCGTCGGCGAAGCCTTGGCGATCGAACGCCGGCGGCTTCGTCGGGAACGGCTGAGTCGGCGACGTGACCTCGCCCGGCACGTCGGTCTTCCCGACGGGGCGCTCCTCGATCGGCCAGACGGGCTTGCCGTTCGTGCGATCGAACGTGTAAACGAACGCTTGCTTCGTGATCTGCGCGACCGCCTTGATCGGCTTACCGTCGATCACGAGATTCATCAGGATGGGCGCCGTCGGATTGTCCCAGTCCCAGATGTCGTGGTGGATCATCTGGAAATACCAGACGACCGCGCCGCTCTTCGCGTCGAGGCAAACGAGGCTGTTGCCGTAGAGATTGTTGCCGGGACGATGTCCGCCGTAGGTATCTGCAAGCGGCGCTTCGACGGGCAAGTAGACGTACCCGAGCTCGGGATCGGCCGACATCGGCGCCCAGACTCCCGCGTTGCTCGCGGTCTCGGCCGAGCCGTCGAGCCAGGTCTCGTAGCCTTTCTCGCCCTTCGCGGGAATCGTGTGGAACGTCCAGAGCAGCTTGCCGCTGTGCACGTCGAAGCCGCGTACGTCGCCCTTCAAGTTCGTCTTCGCCGGCGGCCGCATGCCCACGTCGTGCGCGGGACCGACGATCACGACGTCGCCGATCACGAGCGAGGGCGAGCTGTTGCCGATGCTCGTCTTGTCCGTGACCTGGCCGCGCACGCCGACCATGAGATCCACGACGCCGTTCTCCCCGAAGCCCGGCGCCTGGCGTCCGGTGCTCGGATCGAGCGCGACGAGATAAAAGCCCGGAGTCACGACGAACAGTCGCTCGTTGCCGGCGTGATCGGTCCAATACGAGAGCCCGCGTCCCGACGTTTTGCGCGGCGCGGCCTTGTAACGGTCTTCACCGTCGTTCGGTCGATAGGCCCAGAGCGTCTCGCCGGTTTTCGGATCGATCGCGACCACGTTGCGCGTGACGCCAACGGTCGTGTACAGCACGCCGCCGATCATCAGCGGCGTGGCCTCGTTGCGCGCCTCCGGCTTCGGGCCGTAATTGCCGGTCTGGAACCGCCACGCGATCTCGAGCTTGCCTACGTTGTCGCGGTTGATCTGATCGAGCGGCGAATAACGTTGTGACGAAAGGCTGCCGGCGTAGTAAGGCCATTCGACGTCGGCTCGGGCTGCGCTCGCGCTCGGCGCGGGCTTGTTGGCCGGCGCAGGTTGCACCGCGCTGGCGGGCGCTTCCGGCGCGCGTCCGCACGCTCCAAGGCACAGAGCTCCGCAAAACGCGGCGGCGCCGAGCGCCATCAATTCCTTTCTCACCCGAAGTCCCCCGAGACCGACCGCGCGTACTGTACAACGCGGGGTTTGCATCGCGCGACGCCCGCGTTGGGATCGCCGCTTCAGCTAGCGCTACGGAGTCGGGCGCGCGGTGGCGCTGGGAGAATTCCGCAGTCAAAACGGCCGCGAGCGCCTAGAGGCGCCCGCGGCCTCTCGTCATAGAGCCGGGCTACTCGCTGTCTTGGTCCTGATCGCGCTGCGGATTGCTGGTGTCGCGCTGCTGGCCACTGCGTTGCTGGCCACTGCCCTGCTGATTGCGATCACTGTCGCGCTGCTCGCTCGTGCGCTGCGGATTATTGCGCTCGTTGCTCCCGCTGCCGCTTCCGGTGCGGGTGCCGCCGCCAGTGCCGCCGCCACTGCGCTGACCGCCGCCCTGTTGTGACTGATTCTTTTGCATATCGCGATCGTCCTGATTACCCATGATCAACTCCGTTTGGTGACTGACAGCGGAGTTCTGCAAGACACGTGCCGCAGGTCAACTCTGTTCTTGCTGCGGGTCGGGATCGCGCATCGGCGGCAGCTCGGGCACGTGGTCGGGTGTCTGCGGCGGCTCCTCGATCGGCGTGGAGGGATCTGAGGGATTGGGTGTTTTGTGCATCGTGGTGGCTCCTTGAGGGATGCTCGAAAAGGGGCAAGGAATGTGCCACCTACGGCATGGCCAATCGACACCGCATAACGGCGAGCGGGTCTTCGTCCTTGGAGAAGCGTTCCTATATTTGCTAAGACCGCTGGAACCGGAGTCGAGTGGCCGACTTGCCACCGAATCCACTGCATCGCACACTCGCCCGGGGCAGGAGCTTACCGGCGCGATCCGCCACCACCGCCTAAGCCCAAGACGCAGGCGCGGAGAATAAACATGTCGAAGCGAGACCCGTCGGCCGCACTCGGTCGACGCAAATTCCTGACCGGAGCCACCTTGACGGGCGCTGCCGCGCTCGGCGCTCCGCTGCTGCCGGCTGCCGCGCAAACCACCGCTGATGCGACCGAGCCCGCGCGCGTGCCGCAGCCGAACCTGCGGGCGGAGACGCAGCCGCCTCCAGCCGATCCCGTCACGCAGACTTCGAGCGGCGGCGATTTCATGGCCGAGACGCTGAACGCGCTGAAGCTCGACTATCTCGCGATCAACTGCGCGTCGAGCTTCCGCGGCCTGCACGAAGCGATCCTCAATCACACGGACAACAAGCCCGAGATCCTCACGTGCCCGCACGAGGAGATCGCGGTCGCGATGGCGCACGGCTACGCGAAGGTGTCGGGTAAGCCGATGGCGATGATTTGCCACGGCACCGTCGGCTTGCAGCACGCGACGATGGAGATCTACAACGCGTGGTGCGACCGGATCCCGGTCTACGCGATGATCGGCAACATCATCGAAGCCGACAAGCGGATGGCCGGCGCCGAGTGGGTGCACTCCGCCATAGATCCGGCCGCGCTCGTGCGCGACTTCGTGAAATGGGACGACCAGCCCGCATCGCTGCAGCACTTCGCGGAGTCTGCGGTGCGCGCGTACCGGATTGCGACGACGCCGCCGATGGGCCCCGTGCTCTTGTCGCTGGACCAGGAGCTGCAGGAGAACCCGATCGAGCGGCGCGATGCGCTGCACGTGCCGAAGATCACGCCCGTGTCGCCGCCGGTCGCGGATCCCGCCGTGCTCGACGAAGTTGCGAAGCTGCTCGTCGCGGCCGAGAACCCAGTGATCGTCGCCGACCGCATGTCGCGCAGTGCCGCCGGCATCCATGCGCTGATCGACCTCGCGGAGGCGCTCCAATGCGCGGTCGTCGATCAAGCTGGGAGGCTGAACTTCCCGTCGCAGCATCCGCTCAACCAGAGCTGGCGGCGCAACGCGGTGTTCGCGCAAGCCGACGTCGTGCTCGCGATCGAGATGAACGACCTCTGGGGCTCGCTGAATATATTGAGCGACCGAATCGTGCGCGCACCGCGGCAAGTGGTGCGCACCGGCGCGAAGGTGATCACGCTCGGCACTCGCGATCTCTACATGAAGTCGAACTACCAAGACTTCGCGCGCTTCGTAGACGTCGACCTCGCGGTCGCGGGCGACGGCGAGACGAGCTTGCCGCTGCTCGCGGAGCGCGTGAAGGTGCAGCTACGCTCGGGCCGCAAGCCGGCGCTCGCCGAGCGCGGCAAGAAGCTCAAGCAGGCGCACGACGCTGCGTTCGAGCAGCTCCGCACGCAGGCGACGATCGGCTGGGACTCGAGCCCGATCACGACCGCGCGGCTCGCGGCCGAGGTGCACGCGCAGATCAAGAACGACGACTGGTCGCTCGTCGGCAACGCGCTGCGGATGAATTGGCCGCTGCAGCTGTGGAACTTCGACAAGCCGTACCAGTGGACCGGCACCTCGGGCGGCGCGGGCATCGGCTACAACGCGCCGGCCTCGGCCGGCGGCGCGCTCGCCAACAAAGGCAAGGGCCGGCTCAGTGTCGCGTTCCAAGGCGACGGGGATCTCATGTTCGTGCCGAGCACCCTCTGGACGGTCGCGCATCACCGAATTCCGCTGCTCTATGTCGTGCACAACAACCGCGCGTATCACCAGGAATACATGTACCTGCAGGCGATGGCAGCTCGTCACGCGCGCGGCATCGAGCGCGCGCACATCGGCACGACGATCACGGACCCGAACGTCGACTATGCGACCGTCGCGCGCGGCTTCGGTGTGCATGGCGAGGGACCCGTCACCGACCCCCGCGAGCTCGCCGGAGCCCTGTCGCGCGCGCTCGCAGTCGTACGCCGCGGCGAGCCGGCGCTCGTCGACGTCGTGACGGACCCGCGCTGAGGAGCTTTGGATGAAGATCATCGGACTGCTCGGTGCTGCGCTCGCGCTCGGCGGGCTCGCGTTCGCGAGCAATGCGCAGGAGCCCGCCGGCGACGCGGCGAACGGCGCGAAAGTCTATGTCGCGGTCGGCTGCTTCACGTGTCATGGCCGCTCGGGCCAGGGCGGCAACTTCAACTACGTGACACCGGTGCTCGCGAAGATCCAATGGCCCGTCGAGGCGTTGCGTGCCTTCCTGCGCGTGGGCGTGAACTACATGCCGGCGTACTCGAAGGAAGTGCTGAGTGACCAGCAGGTCGCCGACATCCACGCGTTCCTGCGCTCGCTGTCCGGCCCTCGCCCGACCGCCGAGATCCCGCAGCTGAATCCGTAACGCGCGCGAGCGCGGATTCCGCGTATGCTCCTTCGCGTGGCCCCGCGGAGTAACTTCGACGCCATCATGCTCACCAAGAACATTCTCCTGCTCTCATTCATCGCGATCGCCTGCAGCGCCTGCGCGGGGCTGCAATCCAAGCCCGGCGTCTACGAGATCACGAAGGATTCGATCAAAGAGGGCCCGCGAAGAATTCCGCTGATCTACGCCCGCCCAGCGACCGTGAAGCACCCCGACTACCTCGTCGTGTTCGCGACCGGCGACGGCGGCTGGCGCAGTGTGAGCTTGGACGTCTTCGACCATCTCGCCGCGCTCGGCTACATGTGCGCCGGCGTCAACTCCCCCGACGCGGTGAAGCCCGTGAAGCGCGCGGGCGAGAAGTTGAGCACGGCGCAAGCCGCGGAGCGCGTGCGCGCGTCGTTCGCAGAAGCGAAGAAGGCCTTCGGTCTACCCGCGTCTACGCCGGTCATAGTGGTCGGCTTCTCGCGCGGCGCGACGCTGGTCGCGTTCTCGGCCCTGCATCCCGAGCTTCGCAATCAGGTCCGCGGCGCGATCGCGCTCGCGCTCACGCGCGAGGCCGACTACTTACGCGCGCCGCCAGCCGAGCGTGCGCCCGACATTCAGGTCGACGACAAGGGCCGGATTCAGATCTATCCCGCGCTGAAGTTTCTCGGCGGGACGCCGGTCGCGATCATCCAATCGACGAACGATCCGTACGTCCCCGCGGCCGAGTCGCGCCAGCTACTCGGCCCCGACACGCCGACGCTGAGGCTTTACGAGGTCGAGTCGAGCAATCACCGCTTCGGCGGCGCGCGCGACAAAGTAATCCAGGACGTCGACGACGCGCTGCATTGGATCGAGCAGTCGCCGCGAACCGCATCGGCGCAGCGACCGCCTGCTATCTTTCCAGCCGAGAATCCCTAGAGCTCCGCGCGCACGATTCGCGCGCCTTCCGCAAGCGCCGCGAGCTTGCCGTACGCCGTCGCGCGCGGCAGGTACTTCATCCCGCAGTCCGGCGTCACGATCAGCCGTTCGGGAGGCACGACGTCGAGCGCGGGGCGAATCCGCGCCGCGACCTGCTCGGCGGTCTCGACCTTCGGATCGGCGAGATCGAGCACGCCGACGAGCACCGTCTTGGTCTTGAGCGCTCGTAACGCCGCCAAGTCGAGCTTCGGCTGCGCCGCCTCGATCGAGATCTGATCCGCAGCCGAATCCGCGAGCTCGGCGAGGAACGAGTACCCATTCGCGGGTTTGTCCTTCACGAGCGCGGCATAGCCGAAGCACAGGTGCAGTGCCGTCGTGCCGCGCACGCCCTCGAGCGCGCGATTGATCGCCTTCACTCCGTAGCGGCGCGCGTTCTCCGCGCGTGCCTGGAGCCACGGCTCGTCGAGCTGAACGATGTCGGCGCCCGCGGCGAAGAGATCTCGAACCTCCTCGTTGACGGCATCGGCGTACGCGAGCGCGAGGCTCTCGTCGTCCTTGTAATGCTCGTTGACGACCTGCTGCGTGAGCGTGAACGGCCCCGGCAGCGTGATCTTGATCGTCTTGTCGGTGTGCTCCCGCAGGAAGCGCACGTCGCGCGTCTCGACCGGCCCGCGGCGCTTGATCGGCCCGTCGACGATTGGCACCGGAATCTTCACGCCGGTGCGGCCGATCACCTCGCCGATGCGCTCGCTCGCGATGCCGTCGAGCGCGTTCGCGAATTTGTTCGAGTAGCTTTCGCGGCGGATTTCCCCGTCCGTGATGATGTCGATGCCCGCGCGCTCCTGCTCGCGGATCGCGACGACGGTCGCGTCGTCCTGCGCCTCCTCGAGCCGCTCCGGCGGGACGCGCCAGATCTCGCGCGCGCGGACGCGCGGCGCCATCATCTTCGTGAGCAGCGCGCGATCGACGAGCCAGTCGGGTTGCGGATAGCTGCCGACGACCGAGGTCAAGACTCTGTTCGCCATCGGCGCGACTGTAGCAGAGCGCGCCGCCGGCAACGGGACGGCGGGACAGCGCGCCGCCGACGCGCGTGGCGCCGACGGCTGCCCGCGAGCTCAGATCTTCACAATCTCGTCGAACCCGCCGTAGAACATCCGCTTGCCGTCGAACGGCATCTTTTTCGGATCCATGCTGTCTTTGATCCGCGGATCCTTCATTACCTTCTCGTTGATTCGGTCGCGGTCCGCCTTCGACGCGTAGACGATGTAGCTCATGACGACGGTCTCGTCGGGCTTGAGCTGGACGCTCTGCGGGAACGACGTGACCTCGCCCGACTTCACGTCTTCGGCGAGGCACTCGACGAATTCGAGGGCGCCATATTCGCGCCATATCTTCCCGGTCTCTTCGGCCATCCGGCGATAAGCCGCGAGGTTGTTCTTCGGCACTGGCACCACGTAGCCGTCTACATATCGACCCATCTCTCACCTCCTAGGGTTTTCCGTCTTCCTTGGTTTCTCGTCTGTCGGGCGTCCGCAAACGAGCCAACAAGAAATTAGTCCGGGATCGCTCCGATAAATTCCCGGCGCCGTTTACAAGAAAATCTCATGCCGTTATCGTGACCGCAGCTCACACAACCGCTTTCCGCACGGTGCGAACATGAGACGACTGCTTGTGCTCGGTGCCCTGACAGCTCTGATCGTTTCGCCGTGGCTTGCACACGCGCAGACGAATGCACTCCGGGTGCTCTGCTCGAACGGCATGCGCGCCGTCGTCGAGGAGCTCAAGCCGCAGCTCGAGCGCGCCGCGGGTCAACCGCTCACGATCGAGTACGGCACCTCCGCGGGCGTGCGCCAGAAGATCGAATCGGGCGCGCAGTTCGACGTCGCGGTGCTCACCGTCGAAGTGATCGACGCGCTCGCGAAGGGCGGCAAGGTCGCGCCGGACTCGATCGGCGCGCTCGGGCGCTCGCCCGTCGGCGTCGGGGTGCGCTCGGGCGCCGCGTTGCCGGATCTCGAAACAGCCGAGGGCGTGAAGAAGGCGTTCCTCGACGCGAAGTCCGTCACTTGGGTCGGCGCGGGCGCGGCTCGCGCGCAAGTGGACAAGATGCTCGCCTCGCTCGGGATCGCCGACGCGGTGGCCGCAAAGCTCGCGCTCGTGCAAAGCGTCGAGGAAGGCATCGATCGCGTCGCCGACGGCAAGTCGGACCTCACCGTGATGCTCGCGAGCGAGATCCTGCCCGCGCCGAGCTTGAAATACGCTGGCGCTTTCCCTGCACCGTACAAGGGCTACGTGTCGTTCGCGGGCGCCGCGGGCGCGAGCTCGCACGCGCGTGCGGCCGCGGATCGCTTCGTCGCGGCGCTACACGCGCCCACAACCATCAACACCTACGCGGCGAAAGGCATGGAGCTGCCGCACTAGCGGCTCAGATCGGCGGGCGGCGCTCGCCGAACTTCGTGGCCTGCTCGAACGCCCGCGCGAGCTCGAGCACCGAGCGGTCCTCTCGGTGCCGGCCCACGATCTGGATTCCGACCGGCAGTCCCTCCGGCGTGAAGCCGGCGGGCACCGAGATCGCGGGCCGCTGAGTCGCACTGATCCAATAGCAGGTCTTCTGCCACGCGATGTAGTGCTCCATCCGCACGCCGGCGATCTCGTGCGGCCAGTCGATCTTCGCGTCGAACGGCGGCACCTGATTAACCGCGCAGAGCGTGAACGCGTAGGTCTCCTGGAACTTACGCATGCGCTCCATGAGCTGTGCGTGCATCAGCATCGCGCGCGCGAGCTCCGCGTTCGTGATCGCTCGCCCCGCTTCGATCTCTTCGATCGCATCCTTCTTCAGCAGGTCGCGATGCTGGTCGAGCAGTGGCCCTAATGTCGCCGCAGTGCGGAACGAACGGATCGTGATGAACGCGTACTCGGCGTCCTTCAAGTCGGGCGCGACGTCCTCCACGACGCAGCCCAACGACTCGAACGTCGCACGCTGCGCGGCCAGCACGTCGCGCACGCGCGGATCGAGCGGCAATCCGCCGAGGTCCGGGCACCACGCGACCCGCACGCCGCGGAAGTCGCGCTCGAGCGCGCCTCGAAAGACGGCCGGATCCGACGGGTAGCAGGCCGGATCGCTCGGATCGGGGCCCGCCATCACGCTCATCAAGAGCGCGACGTCGTCGACGGTGCGCGCGAGCGGGCCGTTCACCGAGACGCCGAGGAACGGCAGGGAGGTCGGCGCCGTCGGCACGAGCCCGAACGTCGGCCTGAAGCCAACGATGTTGTTGAAGTTGCCCGGGTTTCTCAACGAGCCGCCGTTGTCGCTGCCATCCGCTATCGGCAGCATTCCGCTCGCGAGCGACGCGGCCGCTCCGCCGCTCGAGCCCCCCGCGCTCTTCGTCGTGTCGTACGGGTTCACCGTGGTGCCGTAGACCCTATTGAACGTGTGCGAGCCCATGCCGAACTCGGGCGCGTTCGTCTTGCCGATCGGGATGACGCCCGCCGCGCGCATTCGCGCGACGAACAGCGAGTCCTCGGTCGGCATCGCATCCTTGTAGATGAGCGAGCCGCGCGTGTACGGGAAACCGACCGCCGACTGCAGATCCTTGAACGCGGTCGGCAAGCCGTGCAGCGGCGGCAGCGGCGCCCCCCTCGCGGCGCGTTTGTCCGCCTCGTCCGCGAGTGCGAGACACCGCTCATCGTCGAGCTTCGCGACGATCGCGTTGAGCGTCGGATTGACGCGCGAAATCCGCTCGAGGTGCGCGGTCATCACCTCGCGCGCCGACACGGCGCGGCTATGCAGGAGCCCCGCGAGCTCGGTCGCCATCATGTAGTGGAGATCGCCGGACCGTCGCACGCCGGCGCTCGCCGCGGCGCCCACGGCGGCAGCCGTCGGCGTGGGGCCTCCATTGGCGCGTTCCGATACTGCGCCGCCGAGCGCAGAGCGGTCCACGGGCTGTGCAGCGTCGCCCGCACCCGCCGCGCCTGCGGAATTGGCCGGCGCGCCGCTCCTGGCGCACCCCGCGACCACTCCGGCCGCGAGCCCCACGCCCACGAGGCCAAGCACCTCGCGGCGCCCAAAAACATCGCTCGTCATTTCACCCTCCTCGCAAACTTCGCCGCCGACGGCTACGGACGATGCCGTAAGCGAGCAGCACCACGGCGACGGCTACTAGGCTCGCCTCGAGCTCCGCGGCGAGCTCGGACGCGAAAGCCATCGCGATGAGCACGCCGAGCATCGCCGCAATCGTGAGCCAACTCAGCCACGGAAACAGCCACACCTTGATCGTGAGCCGCTCGGGACTCGCACGCTCCATGCGCGTCCGCAGGCGCAAATGCGCGAAGCACGCGAGCAGATAGATCACGATCATCAGCGCGCCCGACGCGTTGACCAAGAACGCGAACGCCTTCTCCGGCGAGAGCACGGATAGGAGCACGGCGAGATAGCCGAACGAGCTGCCGATCAGAATTGCGCGCCACGGCACGCGCCGCGAGCTCAGTGCGATCAGGGATTGCGGCGCGTCGTTGCGCGCGGCGAGCGTGAATAGCACACGCGAGGTCACGTAGAGACCGGAGTTCAGGCACGACAACACCGCCGTCAACACGATCAGGTTCATGATCGTGGCGGCGCCCGGGATGCCGGTACGCTCGAGCGCGAGGGCGAACGGCGAGCTCCCTGGCGCGACGTCGCGCCACGGCACCACGGCGACGATCAGTAGGATCGAGAGCACGTAAAAGAGCAGTATCCGCAGCGCGAGCGTGCCCGTGAGCTTCGAGATCACGCCCGCCTCCTCGTTCGACTCGGCCGCGGCGACCGTCGCGATCTCCGCGCCGCAGAGCGAGAACACGATCGTCGTCGCACCGGCGAGCGCTGCCGTCCAGCCGAATGGCGCGAAACCGCCGTCGGAGTAGAGGTTCGCGAACGTGGCCCCCGCCGGCGACGTGAGCCCGAGCGCATACGCGCCCGCGATCAAGATGAACGCCACGATCGCGCCGACCTTGATCGACGCGAACCAGAACTCGAACTCGCCGTAGCTGCGCGACGACATCAGATTCACGGCCGTGAGCGCGAGCATCAGCACCAGCACGATCGTCCAGACCGGCAGCGCGATCCACGCGTGCAGCAGCGCGGCGCCCGCGATCGCCTCGATCGCGACGACGACGACCCAGAAATACCAGTAGAGCCACCCGCTCACGAATCCGGCCCACGGACCTAGGCCGAGCCGGATGTACTCGGTGAACGCGCCGAGGCCCGGCGTGGCCGTGGCCATCTCGGCGAGCATCCGCATGACGATCAGCACGACCGCACCGGCGAGCACGTAGCTCGCGAGGATCGCCGGTCCGACCGTCGCGATACCGGCGCTGCTGCCGACGAACAGGCCCGCGCCGATGATCCCGCCGATCGAGATCATCGCGACGTGCCGTGACCTCAAGCCCCGGCCCAGCGCCGGAGCGGCAGCGTCGACAGCAGTGTCTCGTGCAGCCACGCTCGATTACCGTCAGAAGATCGCGGCCGTGCGCTGCACGACCCAGAACGCCGCGACCGAGCCGATGCCGTAGGCAGCCGCGCGCGGCCACCACGCCGGCGCGCGAATCGCGGCGCGGCGCACGGACCAACCGATCGCGAGGACGGCCGCGATGAACGCGAGCTGCCCGATCTCGACGCCGACGTTGAAGAAGAGCAGCGCCAGCGGCACCGCCTTCTGCGGCACGCCGACCTCGCTCAACGCGCCCGCGAAGCCGAAGCCGTGCAATAGGCCGAACGAGAACGCCACGAGCCACGGGAAGCGCGTCGTCAGATCCGCGCGCGCGTCCGCCGACGATGAAGCGAACGGTTGGCGTGCGAGCTCCGACGCGAGGAACAAGATGCTGAGTGCGATCGTCGCCTCGACCGGCGCCGGCGGCACGTGCACGAAACCGAGCGTCGCGGCCGCGAGCGTCACGCTGTGCGCGAGCGTGAACGCGGTCACGGTCGCGACCAGCCGGCCGATGCCGCGTACGAGCAGCAACAGCGCGAGCACGAACAGAAGGTGATCGACGCCGCCGAGAATGTGCCCGATGCCGAGCACCGTGTACGTGCGAATCACCTCGAGCGCGCTCGGCCGCTCCGGGATCACGACGCTCGGATCGGTCGGAGTCAGACGCTGATTCGACGCGCTGCCATCGAGATAGTCGACGCGCAGCAGCACGTCGGTTTGCGTGAGCTCGAGCCCCTCGACCTTGAACTCGCGCCCGCCGATGCCGCCCGCGCACGACATCGTGCCATGCTGGAAACGCACGTCCTCGTTCACGACATACGTGCGCACGTCGCCCGTCAGCGAGCAGCCTTGCGGCACTTTCGGCTCGAGCGCCGAGGCGAGGCCGCCCGAGATCGATACCTTCCACTGCACCGCGTAAATCCCCGGCGCGGTCTCGGTGAGCCCGAAGAACGCGGGGCTGAGCCGGTGCGCGAGCGCGGGCGATGCGAGCAGCGCGGCCGCCAGCGCGGCGACGAGCGACGCGGGGCGCGCGCGAATCAATTCGCCGACCTCGGCGCCGGCTTCTCGACCACGACGTCGTAGTGCGCGCGCATGCGCCGATATTCCGCCTCGTTGCGCTCGCGCCTGCGGTCGGCCGCAAACTCGGCCGCGACCTGGTCCCGGATCTCGTCGAACGGCGGTAGGCGGCGCGCGCTGCGCGCACGCAGCCGCACCGCGTGCAAGCCGAAGTCGGACTTGAAAGGCCCCGTCCAATCGCCGGGCGGCATCGTGAACAGGGCCTCGGCAACCGCGTCGCCGAACAGCACCTCGACTTGATCCCGCGGCGCGTTCTCGTAGATCCCGCGCAGCGGCGTGTGATCGCCGACTTCGTCCGGCGATCGGCCGGAGCGAAGCGCCGCGAGCCCGGCCTTTGCAACGGCATCGACCGAGTCTCCTCGCTCGGCGGGGCTGAAGAAGACCTGGTCGAACGTCGCGAGCTCCGGCGTCTCGAACCGAGCCGGCGACTCGTCGTAGAACCTGCGCAGCTCGGCATCGGAGCTCGGCGCCGGGTCCGCGGTGTCCTGAGTGAGGTAGCTCATCTTGTCGACGAGGCGGCGACGAACCTCGTCGTCGTTCACGTCGAGCTTGAGCGCGAGCGCCTCGCGGTAGAGGACCTCGTCGCGGATCGTCGGCTCGATCAGCGCCGCCAGCTCCTCGTCGGTCGGCGCACGGCCCTTGAGGAGCTCCGCCGCGTCGCGTACCTGCGCGACCTGGTCGGCGGTCACCACGATCCGTTCGCGGCCGCCGCGTATCCTTTCGCCGCGCCACGCGGAGAGCACGAACAAGCTCGCGCCAATCAAAAGGAAGTGGACAAGAGGGTCCTTGAGAAATCTGCGCATCGCTGCCGCGAGACCTCGACGCCTCGCGGCAGCGAGATGGGGCTAAGTCTCGGGCGCCGGAGCGTTCTTCAGTGTTGTCGAAGGCCCGGTATGGTAACGCGAAAAAAAGGGCCCCGGCTTTGGGGGGAGGAATGCCGGGGCCCTTAGGTTGCCGCTTAGCGCGCCTGAGTCAGGCGCCCGAAGCCGCAATGCTCATGAGAAGCTCAATGCGACGAACCGCTGGGCGTCGCCTCGCCGGACGAGAAGCAGCGCATTGGACTTGTCCTTCTTCGCCGTCTTCAGCGCCGCGACCGCCGCGTTGGCGGAGGTGACGGGCTTCTGGTTCACGCGCGTGATCAGGTCGCCGGGCTCCAGTCCTTTGTCAGCCGCGGCGCTGTCAGGTTCCACGGCCACAACGAGCGCTCCGTTCACGTCCGACGGGACGCCGAGCCGCGCGCGGTCTTGATCCGTGAGGCCGCGCAGCGTGAGGCCGAGCAGATCGGCCGTCGCGGAGTCGTTGCCGGCCGGGCCGTTCGAGGCGACCTCCTCGGCCTTCGACGCCTCGCCGAGCTTCACGGACAGGTCACGGCTCTTGCCGTCGCGCCAGACGGTGACCTTCGCGCTCGACGAGGGGCTCACGTCCGCGACCGCGAGGCTCAGCGCGCGCGCCGAGTCGATCTCGTGATCGTTGAAGCGCGTAATCACGTCGCCGGACTGCAAACCCGCGTGCGCCGCCGGGCTGTCCTTCACGACGTCGGCGACGAGCGCACCCTTCCCGTTCTTGAGGCCGACAGAAGTCGCGAGCTCGTCGTCGAGATCCTGGATCTGCACGCCGAGCCAGCCGCGTTGCACGCTGCCGTTGTCGCGCAGCTGCTTGATCACGTTCTTGGCCTGGGTCGCCGGAATCGCGAAGCCGATGCCGATGTTGCCGCCGTTCGGGGAGAAGATCGCGGTGTTGATGCCGATCACCTGGCCCGAGACGTTGAAGAGCGGTCCGCCCGAGTTGCCGAAGTTGATCGGCGCATCGATCTGCAAATAGTCGTCGTACGGACCGTTCTCGATGTGCCGGCCGCGGGCCGAGATGATGCCCGCCGTCGCCGTGCCGCCGAGACCGAACGGATTGCCGATCGCGAGCACCCAGTCGCCGACGCGCGCGGCGTCGGAATCGGCGAACGCGACGTGCGGCAGGTTCTTGCCGTCGACCTTGATCAACGCGAGATCCGTCTTCGGGTCGTGGCCGACGAGCGTCGCGTCGAGCTTGCGGCCGTCGTTCATCGTCACGACGATCTTCGACGCACGGTCGACGACGTGATTGTTGGTCACGATGTAGCCGGAGGGATCGATCAAGAAGCCCGAGCCCTGCCCTTGGACCCGGCGCTGCTGCGGGACCTGCTGCGGCGCATCGAAGAAGCGGCCGAAGAACTGCTCGAGCTGATCTTGGCTGTCGCCGCGATCGCCTCGCCCTTCGCCCTGCGGCGAGTTGAAGCGGTACACGCCGCCGGTCGGTTGCTCGGCGGTTTGCGTGACGATGATGTTCACGACCGCGGGGCTGACCTGCTCGAACACGTCGGCGAACGAGCCGCTCGTGACGCTCGGCGGATTGGGCGCCGAGTGCGCGCTAGGCGTGAAGTTGACAGAAACAATCGTGAGGGCGAGCGCCGCGCCGGCGGCGACGCCTGCGAGCCAGCCGGTACGCACTCTAGATGTCGGGGTTTGCGTTGTCATCGCAACTCTCCTTTGGACGTTGCTAAAGGTTTCGATGGAGCAAAGCTACGCCGCACACCCTTACCCATGACTCACAGGTTCCCTACCGTTTTGTAATCCCCGGTGAGGCTTGTTAATACGGCATTCAGGTCCACTCCCTTAACCTTGCTACATAAGGAGTGATCGCCGATCAGACGGCGGCAAAAGGAGACGAAGATGGCTCACCCAAACAAGTTGATCAGTGTCGCGGCCGCGGCCCTGTTGACGCTCGGAGCACTAGGCGCAAGCGATTGCGCGAACGCGCGCGCGGCGTCGAACGAAAGCGCCAACAGCCGCGCCTCGGATCAGACCCCCGCTTACGAGCAAGTCGACAGTTTCGTGATGTGGAATCACCCATACAGCTGGAGCCCGATCGACGACAGGACCGTCGTGCTCTGGCCGACGCCGTTCGAGGCGTATCTCGTGCGGATCGCGTACCCGAGCCACGACATGAGGTTCGTGCAACACATCGGCGTCACGCAGTCGACGAGCCGCGTGTACGCGAAGTTCGACGCGCTCCAGATTCGCGGGTTCCGCTATCCCATCGATAGCATCTACAAGCTCACGCGCGAGGAAGCCCGGAACCTGACGAGCCGCAAACCCGAGGGGACGCAGCCGAAGCAGCCCGCGGGAACCGAGCCGAAGAGCGAGGCCGAGAATTCCGCGGCAGGTTGACGCAGAATTGTCACGACTCGTTCCGAGGGATGTAATTCGCCCGTGCGAATCTTGGTAATCGAGGACGACAAGGACGTCGCCTCGTTCATCCGCAATGGGCTCGCGCAGGCGGGCTGCAACGTCGACCATGCCGCCAATGGCAAGGACGGCTTGTTTCTCGCGACCACCGAAGCCTATGACGCGCTGGTCGTCGACCGGATGCTGCCGGGCGTCGACGGCCTCACGCTGATCCGCACGCTGCGCGCGTCGAAGAACACGACGCCCGTGCTGATCTTGAGCGCGCTCGGCGAAGTCGACGACCGCGTGAAGGGACTCAAGGCCGGCGGCGACGACTATCTCGTGAAGCCGTTTGCGTTCAGCGAGCTGCTCGCGCGGCTCGAGGCGCTCGAGCGACGCACGAAATCCGGCAGCGACGCGCCGCAGACGATATTGCGTGCCGCGGATCTCGAGATGGATCTCTTGCGCCGCGAGGTGCGGCGCAACGGCGAGGCGATCGACCTCCAGCCGCGCGAGTTCCAACTGCTCGAGTTTCTGCTTCGCCACGCGGGCCAAGTCGTCACGCGCACGATGTTGCTCGAGGGCGTCTGGGACTATCACTTCGATCCGCAAACCAACGTGATTGACGTGCACATCAGCCGGCTGCGGTCGAAGATCGATCGCGGATTCGAGCGGCCTTTGCTGCACACGGTGCGGGGTGTAGGGTACCGGCTGGACGGCTAAGGGTCCTTAGGCCTAGCGATGCGGCTCCGTACGCTCCTGCACACCAGCGTGCTCCAGCTCACGTTGGTCTACGTCGCGCTGTTCGGCGTGTCGGTGCTCGCGCTGTTCTACCTGATCTATTGGTCGACCGTCGGCTACCTCGAGCGGCAGACGAACGAGACGATCCAGGTCGAGATCAACGGTCTGCTCGAGCAATACGAGCGCCGCGGCGCGAGCGGTCTCGCCGACGTCATCGCGGAGCGCGTCCGCAAAGACGGCGAGAATCGTTCCATCTATCTGCTCGCGGACGCGATCGGCCGGCCGCTTGCCGGCAATTTGGCCTATCTCCCCGACGCACCGACCGGCCAGTGGCTCGACTTCGTAAAGCCGGACGGAGCGAGCGCCAGCACCCCCGTGCGCGCGGGAGTGATCCGCCTCGGTCCGGGCCTGCGACTTCTCGTCGGCCGCGACATCCGCGAGCTCGCGCAGATTCGGAGCTTGTTCACGCGCTCCTCGATCTATGGGCTCACGCTGACGATGGCGCTCGCGATTGCCGGCGGCGTGCTGATGGCGTTCAGCGCGCGGCGCCGGCTCGCGGACCTGAATAGGACCACGCGCCAGATCATT
>Ga0163162_10000974_pt1 | contig 26621 bp, 16 predicted proteins | sample S55metaG_FD_115310 | JGI IMG/M metagenome (GOLD analysis project Ga0163162, IMG submission 115310) | Switchgrass rhizosphere microbial communities from Kellogg Biological Station, Michigan, USA - S5-5 metaG | ecosystem: Host-associated > Plants > Roots > Rhizosphere > Soil | place: USA... | reverse complement strand
CTTTCGCCGGCGAATTGCGGCATAAAAAGGCATTGATTGCGCTGCCCCCATTGAATCTATAATCGCGCCCACCATGCCAGTGCAACCCGGAACGAAATTCGGACCGTACGAAATTCTTGCTCAGATTGGATCGGGCGGGATGGGCGAAGTGTATAAGGCTGCGGACACCCGCTTGAACCGAACGGTCGCCATTAAGGTGCTTCCACCGCATTTTGCGGAGAACCCGGAAATGAAGCAGCGATTCGAGCGGGAGGCGCAGACGATTGCGGGATTGAACCATCCGCACATCTGTACCCTTCACGATGTGGGAACGCAGAACGGTTCTCATTTTCTCGTCATGGAGTTTCTCGAAGGCGAAACGCTTGCCCAGCGCATGGCTCGGGGGCCGCTGCCTCTTGACGAAGCGTTGAAAGTTGCCATTGAGATTGCCGACGCACTGGACAAGGCGCATTCGCACGGAGTCACGCACCGAGATCTGAAACCCGGCAATGTGATGCTCACACAGAGCGGCGCCAAGCTGCTGGACTTCGGCCTGGCAAAACTTCGGCTCCAGGCGCAAACGCCCGCCTCGCCCACATCGTTGACATCGATCCCAACAAGCGCCGATACGACGACTCCCGGCACGATCCTCGGGACCATGCAGTATATGGCTCCGGAACAACTGGAAGGTCAGGAAGCCGACGCCCGAACCGACATCTTCGCTCTTGGCGTCCTTCTCTACGAAATGATTTCCGGCAAGAAACCCTTTTCAGGACGAAGCCAGGCGTTGCTGATTGCGGCAATCATGTCTCTCGATCCGGCTCCCCTTTCGAAATCGCAAAACATTCCGCGGGCCTTGGATTACGTCGTGATGCGCTGCATGATGAAGGATCCGGAACAACGCATCCAAACGGCTCTGGATCTGATGAGCCAGCTGCGGTGGATCGCCCAGGGAGGGGAAGCTTCGGGAAAAGCATCGCCAATGATGATACGCATGCGCAAGCGCGGGTTATACGCACGCATTGGTCTTGCGGTTGCGGCGCTTCTGCTGCTGGCCATGGCATTGCCTGCTGCACGATATTTTCGGAATTCGCCGTCCGGGCTGGAAACTCAATTCCTCGTCACCGTGCCGGATATGCCTGTCGCCGAGGCCGTCTCCATTTCTTCGGATGGCCATGCGATCGCATTCTCCGCGCGCGACGCATCCACCAGTTATGTATTCGTGCGTCCGATCAATTCCGAGACGGCGACAAAGCTTGCCGGGACGGAGGGAGCGGGGCGGCTGTTCTGGTCTCCCGATGGCAAGTCGATTGCATTTTTTGCCGCCGGAAGGCTCAAGCGAGTTGAAGTCACCGGCGGCTCACCGGTCAATCTTTGCGAAACGCCGGACCTGTTGGGCGGAACGTGGAATGCGGAGAATGTGATTCTCTTTGCGTCCAGCAAAGGGCTCTTTCGCGTGCCCGATGTGGGAGGTGCGCCCGTCACTGTTGTCAGTGGATCGGAAAAGCCGATGGAGCCCTGGTTCCTGCCTGACGGGAAACATTATTTGTATCTGGCTTCTTCGGGACTGCCCGCCAGCCCGGCCGGCGGCGGCGCAATCTATGCGGGCCTTCTGGATTCCAAAGATTCCACGCGCGTGCTTGCCGCAGAGTCGAACCCGGTCTATGTCGAACCCGGATACCTGCTGTATCACCGCGAAGGTACTTTGTACGCCCAGCGGTTCAGTCCCGGGAATTTCAAGCTCAGCGGAGACGCGATCCGGATTGCGGACAAGATTCCATATGCCACGAATGGTGCGGCAGCTTTCTCCGCGTCTCAGACGGGCATTTTGCTCTATCGGAATAGTCCGTTGCTCGTGGCTCCTTCGGAGACGGGTGGATCTTCCATACCTTCGGTGCCGATGATCTGGGTCGACCGTATGGGCGCCAGGATTTCGCAGGCAGCCGCCCCGGGTGGATTTGTCGGCGTGGATCTGTCGCCGGACGGGAAGCATATTGCCGCACACCGACACGATCCTGGAGGCGGGGACATTTATATCTTCGAAGCAGGAAACGATACACCATCCAAGCTGACGTTCGATGCTGCCGAAGATAGTTCCATGCCGGTCTGGTCTCCCGACGGAACACGCATCGCATATGGCGCACACAAAGCGGGCAAGTGGGGGATCTATGTGAAGCTGGCAGATAATTCACGCACCGAAGAACTGGTTATCGACAGCGAATCGATTGTCATGCCGATGAGCTGGACTTCTGACGGCAAGCTGGTTTACTGGAGCATCAGTCCAAAAACGGGAGGGGATATCTATTCAATTTCTCTTACCGGCGACAAAAAACCCGTGCCCATCCTGAACTCACCGTCCGACGAGCGCAACCCTCAGGTTTCGTCCGATGGAAAGTGGATCGCATACAGCTCCAATGAGACGGGCCGCAGCGAAATCTATATCAAGCCATTTCCGGAAGGTCCCGGAAAAATCCAGGTGTCGGTAAAAGGTGGGGTGTATCCGCGATGGCGGCGGGACAATAAAGAACTGTTTTTCATGAACCTGGTTTCACTGGGTGAAATGATGGCATCCGATATTCACGTATCGGGAGCATCGATTCAACGCGAAGTCCCCCACGCATTGTTTCAAACACAATTCGTCAGCAGCGCTCATACCGGCGGGCAATACAATAACTATGCGGTCGCACCGAACGGGCAGCAGTTCCTCATTCCCCAATACGATACTTTGCCCGCCCTATACACTTCCGGCGTCGTGGGGCGGGGACGTGGCGCGACTCTTGCCGGTGTCCTTCCTTCAATTGCGGTGGATCGTCATGCATCGACTTCTTCAAGCTCCACATCGTCCGCACCGATAACGGTGGTTCTCAACTGGACTGAAACGCTGAGGGGAAAATAGACATGCCACTGGAAGCAGGATCCAAAATCGGCCCGTACGTCATAATCGAATCCGTCGCCGACAGCGGCAATGGGAATGTTTACAAGGCATCCGATTCTCGATCCAATCGAAGTGTTGTAATTCGATTGCTCCCGGCCGATTCATCACAGAATGGTCAAACTCATCAGCGTCTCCAGCGCGAGGTGAAGGCCATCGCCGTATTGAAGCATCCGAATATCAGCGCGATCGTCGATATTGCAGTACAGGACGGTGCCGGCTACGTGGTCACCGAACACCTGGAAGGTGAAACACTCGCTGATCGCCTTGCAAAGGGACCAATGGACCTGGACGAAGCGCTGAAGATTGCCGTTGCGATAGCCGACGCACTGGACAATGCGCATCGAACAGGAGTCATCCACCGCGGACTGAACCCAACCCGCGTGCTGTTGACGCCGAGTGGCGTGAAGATCGCGGGATTCGGTTTGTCCGCTGCGATTCGGAATGCGATTTCCACTTCGTCATCGGTCACGCGGGCTGGTGCCGGGCCGCTGGGCGCTGTGGATCCTTCAGCGGCGCGCTATATTTCGCCCGAACAGTGGGAAGGCCAGGAGGCCGATGCGCGAAGCGACATTTTTTCTTTCGGAACGGTGTTGTACGAAATGTTGACCGGCACTCCGGCTTTTGAAGGCAAGACCCAGGCGATGCTGATTGCGGCGATTGAGACGGTGGATCCCGATCCAGTATCCGACAAACAGCCGATGACGCCTCCCGCCCTGGACTATCTCGTGAACCGTTGTCTGGAAAAAGATCCAAAGCTGCGTCTGCAAACAGCACGGGACCTGCTCAGTCAGCTGCAATGGATCGCGGATGGTGGTTCGCAAGTCGGAATGCCGGCGCAGGTGGTTGCTCGCGCGAAAAAGCAGGACCGGATTGTCTGGATTTCGCTTGGTGTTGTGACGCTGCTGATCCTGGCGCTGGTGCCGGCAACGTATCACTATTTGAATGGATCACCGGAACCGGTGGAGGCCCGCTTCATTCTGGCGAACATGGGAAATTCCGCCGTCAACGGCGGTCCGCCCGCATCCATCTCTACGGATGGCCGATGGATTGTACGAAGCCCCGGTGGAACCAACGGGCTGAACGCGGTGTTGTTGAGTTCAGTAACTCAACAGTTTTTGTTGAAAGACTATATCGTCACACAACCGTTCTGGTCGCCCGACAGCAAATCGATCGGCTTCTTTCAGGATAACAACCTGAAGGTCGGCAACGTAGCCAGTGGCCAGGCCAAGAACATTTGTGACGCCGCCCCTCCCATTGCGGGCGGTACCTGGAACAACGACGGCATCATTCTGTTCTCCTCAGCCGGTTCGATTTTTCGTGTTCTTGCCGCGGGCGGACAGCCTGCGGCAATCGTGGAGCCCGATAAGAGCAAGAATGAGACAGAACTGCTTGCGCCTTATTTCCTCCCGGATGGGCGTCATTTTCTTTACCTTTCGGTGTCGTCGGATGCGGCGCAGAGTGCGGTCTACATCGGGTTAATCGATTCGAAAGAAAAGATCCGCCTGTTTGCTTCCGACTCGCGGGCGTACTATGCAGCGCCGGGTTATATCCTTTTCAACAAGGAAAACGCCGTATTCGCCCGGCCTTTCGATGCCGGAAAACTCCAGTTCACCGGAGAAGCGGTCCGTCTCATGGACGGTGTGCCACTTGTCAATAGCGGTCCCAATGTAACGACGGGGCTCTCCAAGTCGGCGAGTTTTGCAGTATCTCAGACCGGTGTTCTTGTGCATCGAATCGGAGGACCGGGAATGGCTTCAAGCAATTCCGCTCCGAACAACGGTGGCGTCGCGGACCGTGTATTGACCTGGATCGACCGTTCCGGTGGGAGAGTCGGTCAGGTTGGCGGTCCCGCCGCATACGCGGGAATCGACTTGTCACCCGATGCGAAAAAGGTAGCGGTGCACGTTCAGGAGAATAGCGGCGGAGACAGCTGGTTTTTCGACTCCGCCCAGGGCCGAATGCAACGATTGACGTTCGACGCATCGCAGAACAATGGGACGCCTGTGTGGAATCCCGAGGGAACGAAAATAGCATTCAGTTCCATGCGCAAAGGCAAGACTGGACTCTACGTCAAACCTGCCGACGGCACGGCGAAAGAAGAACTCCTTTTCGAATCCGAACTTCCAAAATGGCCCATGAGCTGGACACCGGGCGGCAAGGAGCTCGTTTTTGAGCAGTTGGATTCCAGGACTCACGAGGACATTTGGGTTGTTCCAGTAACGGGCGAAAAGAAGCCCGTCGCTTTTCTTCAATCCGATGCGAGGGAACGTTTTCCTCAGGTGTCGCCCGATGGAAAATGGATCGCATACAGCTCCAATGAAACCGGCCGCAGTGAAATCTTCATCAAGCAGTTTCCGGAAGGCCCTGGCAAATGGCAGATCTCCACGGATGGAGGGTTCACTCCGAAATGGCGCGGCGACAGCAAGGAATTGTTTTATGACCTGTCGCCCAACATCCTGGCCGCGGACATCCATGTCGTCGGCGGATCGATACAGGCCGGGGCACCCCATGTGCTTTTCGGCATTACTCCCCCAGGACCCAGTCTTCCGCTGGACTACATTTTTTATTCCGTGACTTCCGACGGCAAGAGGTTCCTGGTTCCTCAGGCCGGAGCCGGCGCCGCAATTAACGGCGGCGGCGGCCTGGCGGATCTTCTGGCAACCACCGCAGATCAGGGCGGACAGGCAGGCGCAACGGCGAATTCCCTGCTCGTCATTTTGAATTGGACCCGTCTCATGAAACGCAACTAATGCGAAACATCATTTCGCATTTCAATATCCGCGCTATTCCGTTTTCGTATCGTACCGGCGATTCGGCCGGAATGTAGGAAGAGGACCTGCGACAGGTTTGTTCGGCTCAATGTTCCGGGGAAGCGGCGGGCGTGGCTTTGCGCCAATTGGTGATCACGTTGATCGAGGGCGTCGCCGTTTCCGCGGACACGGCGACCAGGAATCGTAGACCATCGGGGTGCGGGCTATAGATCCAGGCATTTGATTGCGGCACAGAGGTCAGGGTTTGGAAATCAAACAACGCCGTTGCCGTCCCGGGCCGTAGTCCGCCGTGGCTATCGGACTGTAGCGGAACCGCCATCAACTCGAAGCCGTGTTCGCCGATGCGCACGTAGTCGAGTTCGGAACCGTTCTTGTTCCACCGCGGTTCTCTGCCGCCATCCACCGAAACCCTGGCGAACCCTTCGCCGGAAGGAAACTGCCGAATATACACCTCGGCCTTTCCAGTTTCGTCCGAGACGTACGCCAGCCAGCGTCCGTCGGGGGAAAGCTGGCCCTGGCTTTCCGTGGCTGGCGTATTCAAGAACTTTACCGGCTTACTGTCCGGCTTTCCCGGCTCCGGCAGATACCAGATGTCTGCTCGGGTCTTCGGATCGACCTCGGTGAAAACCAGGAACCTGCGGTCGCGGGACCAATCGGAGGGCCGCCGATCATTGTCCTGGGCGGGGAGTAGCAGTTCTTCCTTGCCGCTTCCGTTCGTCGCCTTGCGGTAGATTCCTCGTACACCGTTCAGCGTGGCCGCGTAGACGATCTGGCTGCCATCCGGAGACCAGACGCCGGCGCTGGTGTCGCTGGCGGTTGAGAAGCGAATTTCCGAACCGCGCGCCAAATCGTAAAGCCGCATTCCTTCATTAATTCGGTTCATGGTTGCCAGATCGCCATCGCGCGAAAGGGACACGCTCCTCTGGTCCGCGGGCGAACCGACTTTCGTCCGCATCTTGCCGGTCCGGTCAATCCAGGTGAGCTGATACTGCGAATAGAGGCTGGCTATATAGACTAATGTCCCGTTGGATGCTGCTGCCGCCGCGATCAGTGGCCTCGTATTTGTGTACGACGCCTGGGTGGCGACAGGGAATGGATCTCCTCCTGGCTCGATCTTGCCGCTATCGAAGAGTTGAGCCATCAAAGTCGTTCCGCGCAGAAACAGTAAATGGCCCATGCCGCCGATTCCGGGTAGTTCCGCATAGACAACGCTCGAGTCGTCTTCCAGTACCTTTCTGCCGAGGCCTGCATCGATGGGATCATCCAGCGAGGCGGCATAGACACCTCGCTTTGTCGTATCTCCTAAAACGCTGCCAGCGTAAAGGTAGTGTTTACCGTCGGGCAGAAATTGCGGTGCGGCCTTACCTATGGTGGGATCGGTTTTCGTAACTGCCGTGCATGCTCCGCCTGTTGATTGGACTTTCCGCAACGGACCTACTTCGCTGGCGAACAGGATGAGGTCGTCGCGGTTCCATGTGCCTCCCCTCCCCAACCCGGTGTCCGTACAGAGTTCCTTCGCGGGGCCTCCTGTGGCGGAAACAACTTTTAGTTTGTTCCCTGCAAAGAAGCCAAGGAAGCGGCTGTCCCTAGACCAGAAAGGAGACCGTGCATTCTGCGTGAAATCCAGGCGAATCCAGTCTGTGCCGTCCAGGGCGCGGACCCAGAGACCTGCCCAGTTGTCCTTACTGAAAGTTGCCGCGACGCGAAGACCGTCTGGAGAGAGTACTAAATGGCCAAGTCCAGCGGCGCCTGCGGGCAAAGCAACGGATAGACGCATGACGGCATCCGTGGGCGGCTTCTCGCGGAAATGGGTAATGCCGATGACGGTCATGCCCAGCACTGCGATTGCGGCGATCGCGGGCCAGAGCCAGCGGAATCGCGGTGGCGCATCCGCGCGAACCTCTGCCGGAGCTTCCAGCAAATAGTGCATGTCTCCAATCGACTGCAAGCGCTTCTTCGGATTTTTTTGCAGACAGGAACTCACGAGGCGGCGCATGCGTTCGGGAATGGCGTCCAGGTTGGGGGTTTCCTTCAGCACGCTTGCCAGCGTCTCGGTGAGATCCTCTCCCTCGAAAAGACGCTTACCCGTGAGCAACTCGTAGAGCACCACGCCGAACGCCCAGATGTCGGCCCGCGTATCTACCGATTTGCCGCGAGCTTGTTCCGGCGACATATACGCAGCAGTTCCCAGAATCACGCCTGCATTGGTGGCCGCGAGGCTTGCCACTGTCGGAGAATTGGAAGGACTCGTGTCGGACGGGTTAGCGTCGTGTGCCTTCGCGAGGCCAAAGTCGAGAACCTTCACTCTGCCGTCGCTCGTCAACATCACGTTTCCCGGTTTCAGATCCCGATGCACCACGCCCCGTTCATGCGCCACTGCAAGGGCTTCGGCGATTTGTGTCGCGATGGCCAGAGCCTCGTCCACGGGAAGGGGGCCGTTATTGATTCGCGTCTGCAGCGTTTCGCCTTCAACCAACTCCATAACGATGCAACGCTTCTCGCCGGACTCTTCAAGGCCGTAAATGTGCGCGATGTTCGGATGATTCAGCGAGGCGAGTACTTGCGCCTCACGCCGGAAACGTGCAAGCCGTGCGGCATCGGAAGAGAATGCGACAGGAAGAAATTTGATCGCGACGCTGCGGCCCAGCTTCGTATCGATGGCCTGATACACTTCACCCATTCCGCCTGTTCCCAGGTGGCTGGTGATTTCGTAATGTGCGAGTTTTGTTCCAATCATGATGTGACGAAGAGTCCGGCCGGATTTTACCAGAGCCTTTGCAAATCACTCATGCATTCGAAGACGGGAGGCTCAGGAAGCTCAGTTGTACAAAACCCGGCCTAACCGTAGAAGTGAAGCTGCGAGTTGAGATCAGTTCGGTCAACACTAGACCGGGTGCTGGACTTCGACGCGTTCGATGTCGAGGCGGTCCGGACTTTGAGTAAAGCGGATGCCCGCAACCCGCAGCAATTTCCATTTGAGAAAATCCAGCTTCGATTCCGTTTTCTCTCGTCGCAAAATTCGCGATCGCCACTTCTCCGGCAAATTTTGTGGTGGGCTGCTCTTTTGCAGGAGCATCCGTTATTTGGAGAGAGCCGTTTACGGAAAGCTCTGCGCTGCCAGAGATTCCTTGCATCCGATCTTCACTCGCATACAATACCGCGAACCAATGCCGCACAGTCCGGTAGATCCGTTGTTTCAATCGCTTTCAATCTCAGGAGAAAGACATGGCACTGAGAGAGTTCTCACTGTATCTGAAGCTGCTTGAATTCCGGGATAGCACCATCAATTGCTTCCGGTTTGCACGCATTCGGATACCAGTCGTTCTTTTTGTTGGTGTCCTACTCTCCCTGTATCCATGGACGTTGGCTTCGGCGTCAACATGGACGCGAGTCGCGAACGGGGCTCCATCCGGCGCGGGGGTGATGCTGTTGCTTACCGATGGAACCGTTATGATCCAGCAAGGCACGACGCAGAACTGGATGCATTTGACGCCAAACGCTTCCGGAAGCTACATCAACGGAGTCTGGAGCCTGAATCCGATTGCCCCGATGAGTACGCCACGCCTTTACTTTGCTTCTCATGTACTAAATGACGGACGAGTTTGGCTGCTTGGTGGAGAGTATTCCGGCCCTGGGCTGATTGCGAACTGGTCGGGCACTGCAGAAATCTACGATCCTCTCACCAACAGCTGGTCTTCGGCGGCCACCTATCCGCCGACATCGGGCTGTCCGACAGCGAGAAGTTTCGGCGGCTTCATCACTGCAGGGTCTTCGATCGTGACCGGGATTCTTTCCACTGCGGGGTGGCAATCGGGATGGTCTGTCTCCGGCGGCGGAATTCCAGGCGGAACAACGATTGCGAGCGTCGATTCCCCCACACAGATACATCTGTCGGGGAATGCGACCTCGACGACTTCTTCCGTAATGACCTTGACGACGCTCTCCAGTGGCAATACGGTTGCGGGGTCCAACATCATTACCGGAATACCCTCAACCTCTGGTTTTCAAACCCTCTGGGGCGTTGCAGGTTCTGGCATTCCGGCGAATGCCTCGATTATCGGCATCGATTCTGCCACGCAGATTCGCATTTCGGCGAATGCAACAGCAACGGCTTCAGGAGTGCCGTTGACGCTCACCGTGATCACCCGACCTCCGGCCTGTTTCGGCGATGATCCCTCCATGCTGCTGCCGAATGGGAAAATTCTGGTCGGCAATCTCCTCAACAGCTTGACCTACATCTATGATCCAGCGACGAACTTGTGGTCATCGGCAATCCCAAAGGTGCACAACGACCGCAGCGATGAAGAGACATGGGCACGCATGTCGGATGGAACCATTCTGACTTACGATCTCTTTCAATCGATCAGTACGGGAGGCGGATATGCTGAACGATTCAATCCTCTCACCAATTTGTGGTCCGGTATCAGTCCCTCCGCAGGTACGGCTGCGGGGTTCATCCCCCAATTGAGCAGCGCGACGACCGGATCCGAACTCGGGGGAATCCTGCGATTGTACGACGACCGCATGTTCGTGATCGGAGCTACCGGACATACCGCTCTTTACACCCGGGCAACCAACACCTGGGCTGCAGGTCCGGATCTGAACGGTACTTTGGGCGGGGCGCCGTTCCTTTTTTCCGCAGACGATGCGCCGGCCGCCATTCTTCCCAACGGTCACGTCATTATGGCTGTGGACGCGGGACTGGGCTTGACCACAACGGGCACGACAACCGCGGGTTCAACCATCATTACCGGAATTCCTTCGACGGCATCATTTCAGCTGGGCTGGGCAGTGAGCGGTAGCGGTATTCCGGCCGGAGCAACCCTGACCAGCATCGATTCTTCTTCACAGGTACACATCAGCACCAATGCAACGGTCACGGCAAGCGGCACGGTGATCAAGTTTGGGACGACGTTCAGTAAACCAACAGTGCTGCTGGACTACGATCCAGTCGCGGAGACGATCAGCCCGGTTTTTCCCGCGTTGCCGGATCCCAATCTCAACAATATTCCCGCATACGTAACGCGCATGCTGATGCTGCCTACCGGCGAACTTTTGTTTTCCGATTCGTCCAGCCAGCTGTGGGTTTACACACCCGACGGCGTCGCGAGCCCAGGCTTGAGACCTGCCATTACTGGAATAACGAGGAATGGAAGCGGCTTTATCTTAAGCGGGACACAGATTACCGGACAGTCTTCTGGAGCCAGTTACGGCGATGACGTGGAAAGTGACGAAGATTATCCGATCATCCGTCTCGTGAGCCCGGGTGGAAATGTTTACTATGCGCGGACGACAAACTGGAATCCTATCGGCGTGGGGACCGGTTCCACTCCCCAAACAGTGAATTTCACAATCAGTCCCGCGGTGCCTTTGGGTATTTACTCACTAATCGTCAGTGCGGCTGGCATCTCATCGGATTCAGTGGCGTTTACGGTCGGGCCGGATTTATCCATTGAAAAAGAACATTCCAATAATTTTTTCCAGGGACAGGCAGGCGCCATCTACACCATCGCGGTTTCGAACGTCGGCAGCCAGCCCACATCCGGGACAGTGACTGTCAGTGAGTCGATACCTGCCGGACTCACTCCCGTTTCGATTTCGGGAACCAATTGGATATGCAGCCAACCTGCGGGACCTTGCACCCAGAGCGCGGCTCTTCTTCCTGGAAGTCCTTATCCGAATCTCACGCTTACCGTGAATGTGGATCCCGGAGCTCCTTCGAGTGTAACCAACACCGTGTCTGTTACGGGAGGCGGCGACGTGAATCCGCTGAACAACACGGCATCGGACCTCACCACAATCCAGGCGTCGACACTGTCCTCTCCCATACTGGTGTCTCCGCCAGATGGCGCTACCAATGTTTCGATCACACCCATCCTGACGTGGAATGCGGTAGCCGGTGCGTCGTCATACGATGTTTATCTTGGAACCACTCCTTCACCGCCGTTCCTGGCGAACACGGATGCGGCATTTTACGCTGCGCCTCCTTTAAGTGTGGGTACGGCTTACTATTGGCGAGTCGATGCAAAAAACGCGACCACATCAGCCACTTCTCTGACTTCCTCCTTCATGACAGGAGTGTCGGCGTCACTCCGTTTCGTCCCCGTTACTCCCTGCCGCGTGGCAGATACGCGATTGGATCCCGGACCGTACGGAGGGCCAATCATTGAAGCTAATGCCACACGCGATTTCATTATCCCGGGGATCTGTGGAGTACCTGCGTCCGCCGAGGCCTTCTCTCTCAACGTGGCTGTGGTGCCCTCTGAATCTTTGGGGTATCTGACCGTATGGCCGGCAGGTCAATCCCAACCACTTGTCTCGACACTCAATTCTCTGGATCGCCGCATCAAGTCGAGCAACGCGATCATCCCTGCCGGCTCCTCCGGCGCAATCAGTGTGTTCGCCAACGGCAGTACGAATGTTGTCATCGATATCAGCGGTTATTTTGTGTCTTCCGAAAGTCCACAAGGATTGGTTTTCTATCCGCTTCCGCCATGCCGCATTGCGGACACGAGATTGCCGACCGCACCCCTCGGAGGGCCTTCACTCACCGCGAATAGCACAAGAAGTTTCCCTGTCCGAACCGCGTGCGGCCTGCCCGAATCGGCACAAGCATATTCTTTAAACCTGACTGTGGCCCCGGGTATCGGAAACGTGAATTACCTGACCGCCTGGGCAACCGGACAGTCACAACCTTTTGTTTCCGCATTGAATTCCTCAAAGCCTGGCGAGATTACTGCGAATGCTGCCATTCTCCCCGCCGGGATCAACGGCGACATCGATGTTTTCGTGACGAATGACACGGATCTGGTAATAGACATCAATGGTTACTTTGCTCCGCCTGGAGCGGGAGGGTTGTCGTATTTCAACGTCTCGCCATGCCGGGTATTGGATACACGCGAGCCTTCGGGTTCGCCTCCATTTTCCGGAATTGCCGACATCAATGTCTCGGCTTCGGGTTGTGGCATTCCCGCTGGTACTGCGGCCTTCGTCTTTAACGCGACAATTGTGCCGACGGCCGGGCTGGGGTATCTCACATTCTGGCCAGAGGGAGGTATTCAGCCGTTAGTGTCCACATTGAATGACCTGGATGGGTCGATAACGAACAACCTGGCGATTGTGCCCACCAACAACGGAGCGATCAGTGTGTTCGCGACAGATAGCACCCACCTGGTGATGGACGTGTTTGGCTACTTCGCACCGTGATGGAGTAAAGCAGTAATATTTGTCCGGTTGCCCCTCCTGGCCAGGAGGAGTTGCGCGAAGCGCCCAGGTGGTGGATCCATCACCTAATTCAGAACACTGTGTTCGGGCACATCTTCATGGAGCTTGCTCAGCCGTGAACAGGTGTCCGCAGCTTTGAGTTGCGGACACCTGTTGGTTTGAACAACACCGTCCGGGCCGGATGGCTACGCGGTTCTTACATGGTGATGTAGACCATCGCTGCGCCGCCCACAACAGTTCCTTCCGTATTCTGCTGAGCCACGCCAAAAAGTAGGACGTATAAGAGACCTCGATTAAGTATCGCTATTTCAATGTCGCAGTCGGATTTGGCTCAGCCGCGATCTGTACTGACGATGGTTTCACCGCCGAAAAGTCGAAGATGAAGCGAGTCAGCCTTTCAGTCAAAATGCTGTTGCCGAAACCGCAAAAGCCGCCAAAGCCGGCGCCTCCCAAGCCGCAACCGCCGCCGAGGAAGAAGCCACAGGGAAAAGCGTCAGCGACGCGGCTCGTCGTTGAGAAGAGCAAGACTCCACCTGCTCTGGCCCCGCCTCCGCCGCCGGTTCAAACCATGGCGGAATAGATTCGAGCACTGCACGCAAAATTCGGAAACCCGTAGAAAAGGCCCACAGACCATTAGAAAATCCCGCGGGAAGGGGCTATGAAGTTATCAGACGTGAGATAAGCCTCCAGAGGCACGCGTGAACGACTTTAACTCCTCGGGAAGGATTTCGCATCGATTCGGGATCTGGTGTATCCAGGACATAGTGTTTGCGGCGGCTTGTCCTCCCCGGATCCTCCAAAAATGCTGGCGCGCAATTCTCCAACTGACCATTTCCAGTTTCGCCCGGCTACATTCCTCGGAATCGACCTCTCCGCAAAGGAGATCGACGCAGCCGCTCCGATCGAATCCCTTCAAAGTGTCCCAGACTCCCCCTCGGGTCTCGATTTTCAGCAAGCGGCAGTACCGAATTTCAAGTTTGTGAAATAGCTTTTCCAAGGTCACTGACTCAACCTCCACGGTACGCAGAGAACCTCGGGAGCAGGCCAGTGTAGCGTCAGTTGTAGACCATGCACTATCCGAAGCGTCAACATACAACCTCTTCTTTTTCCCATCGCTGGAAACCGCTGTGTTGATTGCGGTGACGTTCGTCAAACCGTTGAGTTCCAGGTTACGTTTCAGACAGGCATAGTTTATCGGGTCGTGTTCTATGGCATAGACTTTTATAAAAGGGTATGTCTTGGCCAGATAGATGGAAGCGATGCCAACATGTGCTCCGATGTCGACGAACGTGTCTCCGTCCCTGAAAACAGCCATATTCAAGAGGAAATAGTCATTGGACACGCGCGAAACCGCATCGGCTAATCCTGAGTTGGAAGGTGGATTGGAGAGAATAAGGATCTGGTCCTTAATGCGCCAGGCCTTGACGAATGGTTCTCCGGTTGGCGAAGCGAATGCTGTCAGAACCGTCAATTGACTGAGGTTCTCATCCATGGGCTTCAATTGTTCTCTGAATACCGCCAATTTCAGCGTTTTTGTGATGAAGGATTGCAACGAGCCGATGCACCTTTGTCGAATTTTTCTGTAGCTGCGTTGATACACCTTCTCTAGAAGAACTCCTCCCCGCCCTGGATACCGACGTCGATATAACCGATACAACTCGAGGTACAACGGCGGAAAAAGCGGCCAGCCGTGCCTGGAGAGTTTTTCATAGGCATATTGCCAGCTTCGCCGCATACAGAGCAATCTTGCCACCTCTTTCTGACGGCTTTGGCTCATCCATCTTTCAAACCCGATGTCCGGAATCAACCGGAATTGCTCTTTCACCCGACCGAGGAACTCGTGTCTATGTTGCGGTTGCACGCGATCGCGGAGGAGCCAGTCGAACTGCCGCATCTGCACCTTTACCAGGATGGCCCAGACATCGGCAGGAACTTTCCATTCCTCCATGTTTTCGCGGATTTTATTAAACACTGCGAAAACCTCGAAGACTCTGCGATCGGTGCGTCCCGATATCTGACCGGGGCGGTTCTGCCGGTAAAAGAAGAGAGTGTTGTCGATAATGGAGATTCTCGTGGCCTTCAAAAGCACGGAAAAGTGAAAGCACATGTCTTCATAAGAATTCATGCCCGCCTCAAAATGGAGATCGTGCGTCTGAAGGAATGATCTCTTATATATCTTCGGCCAGGCGACCGGTTCCAGCAACAGAATGCGGGGCTCGCGGGAGAAGTGGAACGGTATGGTTCGCAATTGTGGGTCGAGACTTTCACGCAGATGATGATCAAAGAAAGCGCCAAATGTTTTGGAGTCTTCGTAGTACACCGTAACATTCGCGATCAACACGTCGGCGTCGTCCTGGTTGGCGCGCCGAACCATGACCTCCCCCATGCGTATGTCTGCCCAATCATCCCCGTCGAGGAATGCGATATACCGTCCTGTCGCCGCTCGCAGGCCGATGTTCCGAACAGATGCCAGACCTTTGTTGCTGGCACAATTCACCACGCGGAGCTGGGGATACCTTGATTTGTATTCCTGGAGGATGCCAAGGCTGTTATCAGTGGAAGCATCGTTGACGACGATGATCTCAATTTCCTTCAATGTCTGATGAACCAAAGAATCCAGGCATTGGCTCAGATACATCTCCACGTTGTAAGCCGCGACAATTACGGAGAGAAGCGGGCCGTGTGTATCTTCAGCAATTTCTTGCCTGGACCATACCGATGACGAAAGGTGCAGGTCTTCACAATAAACTCCGTCACATTCCCTGAGAGTCATACTCCCGGACCTTTTCTCTTGGTAGTCTGTCTCCTCGGCGATTGCCACACCTGCCCGAGTTTGACGACCGAGCTCCCGTTGCGATGAAAGGGCGGATTCGAATTCCTGCGATAGGCGCTTCGCGATGGTGTCCGACTGATACCAGTCCTGCGCCAGACGGAGGACTCCCGCCCGCAAGCGCTCGCGCAGCTGGACATTGTTCTTGATCGCCTGGATCACTTCCGCCAGCATTTCGGGATCCCGAGGCCGGCACAGATAGATGTTCCGACCGTGTTCCAGGGCTTCATCCCGCCCGTCGGGCAGTTCGGTGCTGATGACCGGCAACCCGTGCGTGCTCGCAGCGGCCAGGGAACTGTTATTCAGGGTCACCCCATAGTCAAAGGGCAGAACGCAGGCATCGCCCGCGTAAAGGTACCGTGATCCCGTATCGCTGTCCCACTCGAACCTTCCAGTCCAGGTGACCCTGTCGGCGATATTCAGTTCTTCGGGAAGTCGCCGCACCATCTGGAAATAGTCGACGGAGTTCATTTCTGTCCTGCTGGTCGGAACGTCAAGGCTACCGCCCACGAGGACCAGTCGCACGTTCGAGTCCTGATGGCATACGGTCTGAAACGCCTGTAGCAGGGTCTCGACGCCTTTCCCGGTATAGATATAGCCCCAGTATATTAAGACGAAATCAGACTCGGAGGCTCCGATCGCTTCCCGTGTTTTTTTCCGGACCGTGGCGGGATTATCCGAACAGAAGCGAATGAGAGGCGGCGGCGGTATGATGACACTCTTCTCCTGCACCTCAGCACATTCGTGCACAAGGCGAGCTCGATGAGGGCTGCTCAGTGCGATAACACGGGCGCTGTCGCGCAGCAAGGTTCCAAATAGCCGATGCACATTCTTACGGCCGGACCACAGTTCCATCCCGATGCGCAGAAATTTAGTCCAAAAAGACTTATTACGCGAATTCAAGTCGATCGCCTCAAATTGGGTCAGGCAGGGTACACCGGGGAGGACTGTCTTGCAGATCGTGGGCAAGAACGTGATCATGGGTTCGAAGTTGTAAATCCAATTCAAATAGAGGAGGAGAACAACGTCTGGCCGGGACTGTCTCAGGCATTTGACCAGCTTTGGCAGATCCGACCATGTCCAATCATCCATGAGCGGATGCACAACAATGTCCTGCCTGGTGGCGGCGATACTCCCTTTCCTGCACAGGACGTGCACATCAAATCCTGTGTTCGCCAGAAGCTCACTGAGGTGTAGAGCATGGTTGGCTTCAGGAGCAGGATCTGGCGGAAACACGGAGATGATCAGTACTCGCATATTTGAGTCATGGGTAACATCTCGCGCTTGGTTATAAAGACCTCAAATATGGTTGAGTAGCCGAATTCGGCTCCCGCAACTCCGTCCTCCCCCAAGCCGAAAACCGATCATGAAGGATCTTGAGGTCGCACGGTCCAGTGGGGGCGAACCATGACAACACCAGAGACGTTTACCGGCATCTCGCTTTCGTTCATTATATGCAGAAAATGCATCCCGTTGTGATGATCGTAGACAAAACTCCAGTCCGTCGGAAAGAGACCCATATTGATGTAATAACGTCCCGGAAGCAACGGCAGTTCTGGAAGCCGGCACCTGATGCTGGCTTTCTCTGGAAGTTGGCCGAAAGCCTCCAGAATCGAAGAGACATAAGCTTCAAAACACTTCATGTTGTTCTCATTGAAAACACCTAATGTGCAAGCCATATCGGAAACCGTGTTTGTTCGGACATATTCCAGTTCGACCGTCAGAGGTGAGCCACTGAAAATATGGTCGTTTATCCTATCGTCTCCATCAATGAAGCGGACGGCGGTGATCGACACTTCCTGGGTACCGTAGCGATTCCCTTGTTGAATCGGTAAGCTGGGTTGTACAAACTCCATCTTGGCTTGGCGACTCTCTGTCCGCTTTTTCATGATGTCATAGTAGAAGCGCAGGGCGCTCTCAGGATCTCCCTGCATCAGGATGCGTCCTTCCTCCATGACCAGGACCTCGTCGCAGTACGCACGGATTTGATCCAGGTTATGAGAGACGATCAGCAAAGACTTTCCGGCCATCCGGAAGGATTTCAGGCGGTCCAGACATTTTTGCTGAAACCGAGAGTCCCCAACAGCCAGCAGTTCATCAATGATGAGGAAATCAGGATCAAAGTGAATGGCTGTGGCAAAAGCTAGCCTCAGATACATCCCGCTGGAATAGGTTCGCACCGGCTGGTCAATAGACTTTTCTAATTCAGCGAAGGCGATGATTTCGTTTTGGAGGGATTCAACCTGGCGCTTCGATAGTCCGCCAAGAATTCCGCCCATGATGAGATTTTCGCGGCCAGTCATCTCGGAATTGAAGCCGCCTCCCAGTTCGAGGAGGCTTCCGATCTTGCCCCAATACTGTATTTTCCCAGTAGTAGGTCGCCCTAATCCGCAGATGAGGCGTAACAGGGTGCTCTTTCCAGCACCATTGTGCCCGATAATGCCGACTGAGCGCCCCTTCTTCAGGGTGAAACTGATCTCCCGCAATGCCCAGAGTTCGTCGGCAGACCTGGAGGAACGGCCCTTCATTCGCTGAATGAATAATTCCTTGAAAGTCGCAGGCCGGTTCGTGGCGATCCGAAACCGCTTGGACACTTTTTCGGCTTCAAGCACAATGTCCACTTCTTTTTCTCGCTAGCTTCTCAGTCTACAGAAAATCGTAGACGTTCTGTATGTCGCGCCTGTACGCAAGATAGCCGAGGCCACAGATCGTCACCGATACAGTGGCAGCGACCAGCAGAGTGCTTCCGTCTGGAACAGTTCCCTCATACAGAATAGCGCGATACGATTGGATCAGGACCGCCATGGGATTCAATGTGAACAGCCTGCCGTACTCCCGCCCTACATTTTCGAGGCTGTAAAATACGGGGGTGAGATAAAACATTAACATTACTGCAACGCCAGTAATGTGTTGCAAGTCCCGATAAAAGACATTCCAGGTGGCGAGAAAGAGGCTGAGCCCGACGATGAGGGTGCCCTGGATGAGCAGGATGAGGGGTAGGAGTAGCACGGTCCAGGTGAGCCGTTTGCCGGCGGTTGCAAGCAATATAAAGATTATTGGAAGGGATATGAGGTAGGTCAACAGATTCGAAAGTGCGTTCACAAGAGCAAGGATTGACGGCTCAAAATTGGGTCTTCGAACGAGGTCGCGATTAGAGATAAAGAGACTGTTTGCCGAAATGATCGACATGCTGAACCAATTCCAGGGCAGTAACCCTGTAAACACGAAGGCAGGATAATTCTCGATTTTTAGTGGGACGACTCTCTTAAAGAGAAAAACAAAGATCATCAACTGAGAAAGAGGCAAGAGAACAGCCCAGAGGATACCCAGCAGAGATCCCTTGTATTGCAGGATGAAATTCCGCCTCACGAGACCTAGGATCAGATCAAATCGATGGGACCTTATTGTCATGGTGCTTTCGGTCAGATGTCTTCGTTTAGAGGATGTCGCTATGCCTTCCTTGTTGCGACCCATAGGTAGGTACTCTTAAGGTTCTGATTTCGCTGAGGACCTCTATATTTGTCCATCCCAAACTCCTCTTCGGTGTGTGGGTTTGGATATCCCGAAAGGAGTCCCCGATGGATCACGGACAACTTAACATGGTCGGTCACAAGTTCCAATGGGTGTTTCCCGAACCACTTGTCCATCCTGTGGCAAAGGCCTTTCATCGAGCTGAATTGCGCGGCAATCATGCCCACCCTGATCGGGAGCGCACTGTTAGGCCTCGAAAAGGGTGCATTCACCGGAACCGACACGCAGAAAATCGGGAAACTGAAGCCGCCGACGGCGACAAGATATTCCTCGACGAAATTGCTGAACTGACACCGGCCGCTTAGGCCACGATGCTGTGCGTTCTTCAGGAACAGGAGTTTCAGCGCGTGGAAAGCACGCCGCATGCTGGTCGCTTATCATTGGCCCGGCAACGTTCGCGATCTGCAAAACACCATTGAACGTGCGCTCGTGCTCGGTTCGTCGAAATTCATCCAGCCGGAAAATCTGCCGGCAAAGTTGCAACCGAAGAACCCCGCCGATGTTACCGACGAGAGCCTCAATGCCAGAAACTTCGCGTTCAAAATAAAACTCATTGAACGGACTCTGGTGGAGACCAGTGGCAATGTAGCGAGAGCGTCGCGCATTCTCGAGCTGTCAGCCAGCTATATGCACCGGCTCATCCGCAATGGCATTGTGAAAACGCCTTGAGCGGGAAACTCCGCCATGCCCACCTGCTGGTTTGCTCGACTGACTTTGCCCCAGACCATCGTCCCGCCGGTGACGAATGTGGCACTGCTATGCTCAGACTATGCTCTTGAAAGACCGCTCTTAAACAAACTAAGCTCAGCAGCCAGAGTGGAAGTGGCCAGTCGGAGTATTGCGCGCCGGCATTTTTTTGCGGATCCGGGAGAGGCAAGACGCCGCACCCAGTGTGCCTTGAATACATCAGCTTCCGGCCGGATGCGAAGACCCACCCTCGGAGTCAAAGACGCCCACCGTGCCTCCGGGGACTCATCTGGCGTCTGAGGTGTTGCAGAGTCTGCTTCGGGAGGCCAGGCGGGAGTATCCTCACGTATCTGACGCATCCCATCACAAGACGACGAGCGAATTCGCAGACGCTAAGGTGCCCGTGGTCAAGAACACCGATCGCTGACGCCTCGAGTCTCGCCAAGCCGGAAATGTAGAGATGAAAGAGTCAGGAAGTATGCTGCCGTGCTGAAGGAGCGCTCCAGGACCAAGACTCTCAAGGTCGACCAACTCCTTCTCTTGGCGCTGTCCATTGTGATTGTCGGCCTGTGGATTCCCCGGTGGGCCGGACCACTCGATCTTCGCTGGGATGGGGCGGTGTACTACATACTGGGGACTTCCATAGCTGAGGGCAAAGGCTATCGCTTGCTCCATGAGCCTGGCGAGATAGAGGCCATTCAGTATCCTCCGCTTCTGCCTTTAATGGCGGCCGCTCCTCAAATGGTATTGAAGACAAGCGACCCCGTGATCGTAGGCAGATGGCTGAAGCTGTTCTTCTTTGGTTTCCATGCGGCCTTTGTCCTGGCTGCATATTTCATGCTGAAGCTGTTTGTCCCCCGCTGGGCTGCGTTTCTGGGTGCCCTCGCAGTGCTGCTGAATGTACAGGTGGTATTTCACTCCAATCTTTTTTTCGCGGAAATGCCTTTCGGGCTGGTCACGGTTCTGTTCGTGCTGTGTAACCGCCGAAGCAGTAACCGAGTTCATGAAGTATTGGCGGCGGTGTTCGCGGTGACCGCTTTCTTCCTGCGGGGCGCTGGGGTGGCGCTCTTCGCGGCCTGGATTGCAGAGAGCGTGGCGCGGAAGCAATTTAAGAGAGCGGCAGTTCGGTTGCTGATCTCGGCGATCCCTATCCTGTGCTGGAACGCCTATGTATTTCAGGTCGAACGCAGCCCGTCCTATGCAACCCCCGCTTACCCATATCAACGTGCGCCCTACCTGAATTACAACGTAAGCTACGCGACGAATCTTTCTTTGGCGGACTACACAACTCCCGGTTCCGGCAGAGTGACGGCCCGGCAAATGGCAAAGCGTTTCTGGCAAAACGCCCTCGGGATGGAGGCCACCTTGGGAGCGGCCGTGAGCGAGAGTCGAGAGTTCTGGGCGTACCAATTGACCTATGACGGCAACTTTCCCCTTCTGAGGACGGTGTTGCCATGGCTCGTCCCGATTCCCTTGATTCTGCTCGGAGGACTCATTCTGGGAGGAATGGTCGTTCTCATCGTACGCGGCGAGGTTTTCATACCAGTTTATATAATGGCTTCGGTGGTGTTATTGTGCGCAACGCCGTGGCCGGAGCAGTTTCGCCGCTATCTGATCCCCGTTGCTCCTTTCCTGTTGACGAGTCTCTTCATCTGCGTCCTGAGCGGCAGCAATTGGCTTCGAATGTCGAGGTCGAAGCTCGTACGGCAATGTGCAGTGATTGCTCCAATATTAGTGTTGGCACTGATCTTCGAAGCAGAAGTAAACAGCCTACTGGGAATGTACAGATATCACTTGGACAGCGTGAGATCCGAAACGCGCCAGGGGAAGCTTGTCGACTATCGCTTGTTCTATTACGACGCCGCTTCTAAATCGCTTGATGAGGGCCTGGACTGGCTGAAGAGGAAGGCGAAAGCGGACGATGTCGTAGCCACCGCGATGCCTCACTGGGCGTACTTGAGAGAAGGATTTAAGGCGGTTAGACCTCCCCTCGAAGCAAATAGCGAGAGGGCGCAGACTCTTTTGGACTCCGTTCCTGTTGCGTACGTCGTCCTGGATAAAAGCGACGAGGGACACAGTAACGCATATATGATTCCCCTCCTCCAGGGAAGCCCCCGCGCGTGGCAATTGGTGTACGAGGATGAGAATGGACCGGTTCGCATTTATGAGCGAGTACAAGCCGGGGAGGGGGACAAGGGAAAGCAATGAGTCGGCCATCGAGCCCTGGTCCAAAAGAATGAGGGCTCGAACGTGAGCATCGAGATGCTTTGTTGCGCAGCGTCCTGCCTCCTGAGAATGCAGAAGCGCCATCCAGAGACTTGATCGAGGTCTACCGTGATCCGATTCGTCCGCTCCTTATGGTCAGAACCAAACGACAGACACTCGCACCAATAGTGACGGATTCCCGAAACCCGATATCGTAAACAATATCGGCGGCACTGCGGACGCCGCGATCGGCATTGGCACGTAAGAGCACACTGAATCGGCTGGAGCTATCGACAAAGAAAGCAGACCGCCATAAGAAGAATCAGTGGGACACCGAATCGATGGATCGATTATTGGTCGATTTGTTTTTAGAAGCACACCGGAAGGCGCCGCAGTCGGATTTTCATGTGGGAGGGTGATGCCGCGGACTGAAAGCGCCGGCAGTGGAATATCCCAAAATCAATGTCGAACCTCATCAAAGCGATCGTCTCATCTCGGTGTGCTTGAAGGAGAACAATAACGATTGGAACTCCCAGGTTTGTGTTTATCCACCTTTTGCGGGAAGCCGGGAAGAGATCGCATTGACGGGCGCCTGTTCAGCCCTAAAAGTCGGTCACGAACATCATCAGCGTATTTCGTTTTTCGATCACATCCGAAAGGGTTATACAGTCGACGAGTTCCTTGCAGATTTCCCAACAGTGAGCAAGCAACAAATCGAAAGGCTTCTGGATCTGGCTGAAGCAGATATACCAAAGCACTCCGTCCCAACCGCTCAACAGTGAAAATTCTCCTCGACGAAAATCTTCCTCATCGGTTGCGGCTTCTATGTTGCGAATATTCGACAAGGCGCAGTCACCATTTTCGACACGGGCTTTACTGTGGGTAGTCCGCCCGCTACACCGTTCGAGATTATCGTGAACGGGAACGGTGGAACCATCGAAGGCAACGTTCAAAGCCCTGTTCGTAAACCTGCAGGCGACACCACGGTTGTCCTGGTGCCGCCCGCAGGAAATCGGCAGAACGCGATGAAGTACAAATCCATGCAGACTGACGACAAGGGTCACTTTTCAATGAAGGGCGTGCCTCCCGGTGAATACACACTATTCGCGTGGCAAAGTGTTCTCTCTACGGCTTGGATGAACCCGGATTTTCTGGCGAAATATCAGAATCGCGGCCGCCCGGTCCTTGTGACACAAGGCACTCCCACGAATGTTCAACTCGTCCAGATTCCAGATGACACGAATTGACGGTAAACCAAAGGCGCCGCATATCTTTCCCGGCTGCATGAGCAACGGATAACATCAGGTCAGGATAAACTCTCCACACAATCTCAGTTCCCGGCTCGAATTTGGATATACTCCAGTTCTGAATTTTCAAGTCAGGAGCATATGAGCCATGAGCCAGGCCACCACTATTGCGGAGTTCGCCGACCTCAGTCCCGCCGTCAGAGCCTTCATCGCGAAGCCAAAGAAACTTTTCATCAATGGCAAGTGGGTGGAGGCCGCTTCAGGCAGAACCTTCAGCACGATTGATCCATCCACGGAGCAGGTGATCTGCGAGGTTGCCGAAGGTGACCGCGAAGACGTGGACAGGGCCGCGAAAGCCGCAAGCGCCGCGTTCTATCAAGGCGAATGGTCGCGGATGATTCCAGCGGCCCGCGAAGCGCTGCTGCTGAAGTGGGCGGATCTGGTGGAAGCCAATGCGGCGATGCTCGCGGAATTGGAATCGCTGGACAACGGCAAGCTGGTGCTTTACGCGAAGATGATCGACGTGCCTGCCAGCGTGCAGTTGATTCGCTACTATGCCGGCTGGGCCACCAAGATCGGAGGCGCGACCGCCAACGTCTCCATCGGGATTCCCAATACGGAGTTTCACGCCTACACCCTGCGCCAGGCCGTCGGCGTTGTCGGCCAGATCATCCCCTGGAATTTTCCGCTCGTCATGGCGGCCTTGAAACTGGCGCCGGCGCTGGCATGCGGATGCACCAGCATCCTCAAGCCTGCCGAGCAGACGCCCTTGAGCGCCATTCGTCTGGTGGAACTGGCCGAAGAAGCCGGCATCCCCAAAGGCGTCATCAACCTGATCACGGGCTTCGGGGAAACCGCAGGGCAGGCCATTGTGGAGCATCCACTGGTTCGAAAAGTTGCATTCACCGGTTCCACGATCGTCGGCAAGCACGTCGGCAAGATCGCGATGGAGAGTCTGAAGCGGGTCTCGCTGGAACTGGGTGGCAAGAGTCCGGTGATCATCGCCCGGGACGCCAATCTCGAAGAGGCGATCGCCGGCGCTGCCAACGCCATTTTCTTCAATCAAGGTCAGGTTTGCGTTGCCGGCTCCCGCTTGTTCGTCGAAGAGCCTGTCTTTGACGAAGTGATGAGCGGGATGAAGGAAATCGCGGGTTCCATGAAACTCGGCGGGGGCCGCAATCCGGATTCGCAGATGGGACCGTTGGTGAGTAAAGAGCAGCACGATCGCGTTCTCGGCTATATTGACAAAGGTATTCGCGAAGGTGGTGAAGTGCTTGCCGGCGGCGGCAGACATGGCGACAAAGGTTATTTCGTGCAACCGACCATCTTTAAGAATTGCGGCTCCGCATCGACACTATATAAGGAAGAAATTTTCGGTCCCGTGCTGGTGGCGAATAGTTTCAAAGATGCCGACGAGATTGCCGCGCAGGCAAATGACACGGTCTACGGTCTGGCTGCCAGTGTTTGGACGCAGAACCTCAGCCTCGCCCATCGTCTGGCTAAGCGCATCGAAGCCGGCACCGTGTGGGTGAACTGCCACCACCTGATCGATCCGGCGCTGCCATTCGGTGGCTTCAAGCAAAGCGGCATCGGACGCGAACAGGGAGCCGATGGCATCGAGTTATACACGGAAACAAAATCCGTCTTGATGCGAATATGAACGGACGGTAGCGTTCGATCGAACAATGGACGTTCTTCCGGTTGCTCTACTCTTTACCTCGAGCTTTCGAAAAGTAGTCCAGGATCTCAATCGGGAGCGGAAACACGATCGACGTATTCTTCTCCATACCAATTTCCGTTAGAGTTTGCAGGTACCTCAACTGGAGAGCAACAGGCTGGCTCGAAATCACTGCGGCGGCCTCGGAGAGACGCTGGGAAGCCTCGAACTCTCCCTGAGCATGAATCACCTTGGCACGCTTCTCGCGTTCGGCTTCGGCCTGTCGTGCCATGGCACGCTGCATCGACTCGGGCAGATCCACCCCCTTGAGTTCGACCAGAGCGACTTTGATTCCCCAAGGGTCGGTGTGGGTATCGAGTATTTCCTGAAGCCACTGATTCCCGTGATGAACCTGAAAGGAATAACCTGAAAAGAAGTTTAGTGAGCCAGTATCGGAGTCGACGCGCATTTTTGGGTGCGATGCAATCCGCTGGCTCATCGTATTCCTTAGCGGCGCGATATGCGCCATGAAAAGATCAGTTTTGAGATCAGGCCTTCGCTGGCTCGGACTGCTTCTTTTGCTCGCCTTTACGCCTACGTCGGCGGATCAAAACCGGACAGCGAGTCTGACGCCCTGGGTGTTTTGGTTCACAATCGGGGCGACATGCAACGTGACATTCTTCTTCGCGCCCGGATTCTCGAATATGGTCTCATGTTTTCGGACAGCGAAATCGATCCCTGCACCAATACCCATTCCCCACAGTCCGCCGCCAAGCGCTCCATTCAGATAGGCGTTGTCTCCGCACCAATCGTCGCACGCCGCTGCCAAGACGATTCCAGTGCCCATGCCAACTCCGAGACCGATCAACATACCGTTCCACCACTTGTCCGGCTTTCGATGCCGAATCCGCAGCACCTGGGACTCCGATAGGTCCCGCGGAGCGCCGTTCAGGTTCACCTTCAATGTGTCTGCAGACAGTCCAGCCGCTCTGCCTTTCAACTTATTTCCGCTGTTATCCGTGATTTCAATTTTTTCGTTATCGTGGAGTTGCAGGCTGGATTGAAGCTCCACAAAGGTGGAAGCAGGGGACTGCCCGTACAGTGGCGCACCGATTACTGCAGTTGCGAAAACGAGCGCGAGAGTTGAAGTCCGCATTATTTCCAAGGTCACCTTAGCCTCCAGTCGGGATCGATTTCTCCCGAACACATCCACACGAAATGATTGCCGGAGACTGGCAAAGATCAATCGCGCCAGTATCCAAATTCCGCTGGTTCGGGAATGTGGGCATCAAGATAACCTGCCCCCATGCGGAGGCAAAGGCAAACTTGAACAGAAGATAGTAATTTCAAGAGACCGGTCGGGAGTTCACTCCGATTCCGGAACTGGCTGTTCAGTGTCGGATAACCGTTTTTACGTTGAGTTGAGCGGTTCGAGCGGCCGGATGAGGCTGATTTTCCGGGAGTGGACGGAAGGACAGACATTCACAGGACGAAGCTATGCCCCGAAGTTAGAATCGGGGCCCAGTGGAAGCCTTCGCCGACTCCACTATCGGTT
>Ga0163162_10000972_pt1 | contig 26646 bp, 19 predicted proteins | sample S55metaG_FD_115310 | JGI IMG/M metagenome (GOLD analysis project Ga0163162, IMG submission 115310) | Switchgrass rhizosphere microbial communities from Kellogg Biological Station, Michigan, USA - S5-5 metaG | ecosystem: Host-associated > Plants > Roots > Rhizosphere > Soil | place: USA... | reverse complement strand
CTGTCGCCCTGAACCAATCTCACAACCGGATTTTTTAACAATGCACCAATTGCATAGTTACTCGTGTCGCGAAGGTTTTTTAAACCAAATGAGACGGACACGCCCCCACCACCGATGAATCCAAATACTAAAATAAAAATTAATGGAAAACCTAAACTGAAAACGACTGCGGACGGACTTCTAAAGATTGCTCTGAAACTGGCCCTTGCCACTGCCATCATCGCCTTGAACTGATTATATCGTTGGGACATGATATTTTGTAAAGGAACAAAAATACGTTTATGGATCGGGAGTCAAGCAGAAAAAACGATCAAGACTTATCGATTGATGTGAGCTCTTCGAAAGTTTTAAACTTTGGAAAAGTCCACCGCCCCTATTTAGCATCAGACACCTCTCACTTTCCTTCACCAAAATTCAGAAATCAATTTTCTATTCAATGGTTATATCAACCGGCATTCTCGCCTGCATCGTGCCGATCATCTCTTTCATTGTTTTAATCGACTGATACGTTTTATATCCTTCAGCACCCAACTCTTGTTTCATTGCCTTCATGGTAGCCGATCTGCCATATTCAGACAACAATCGCTCAATGACATTTTTCTCCTCAGGAAATTCTGTTACTCTATAGTCTTTTGTCTTTGCCATTCTTGCTGCGCAATCAATGGCGTCCTGCAGGCCACCGAGCCGGTCAATCAATCCGATTTGTAATGCGCGTTCGCCACTCCATACTCTACCTTGTCCAATACTGTCGACAAACTCGATTGATTTTTTCCTTCCATCAGCAACTCTTGATTTGAAATCATAGTAAATACTATCCACCTGGTTTTGGAAATATTTTTTCTGTAACGGAGTGAGTGGTTTCGTGATTGTAAGAACGTCTGCATCCGGAGCAGTCTTTACTCCATCGAATGTGATACCCAGTTTGTCTTTGAAAAATTGTTGCGCATTTGGTAAAACGCTGAACACTCCGATTGACCCGGTTATGCAATTTGGCTGCGCGAAAATACTATCCGCATTGCATGACAGGTAATAAGCCCCGGAAGCGGACACATCACCAAAACTTACAACAACAGGTTTTTCCTTTCGCGCAATTGTGAGTTCTCTCCACAAATTTTCGCTGACTAACGCGCTGCCGCCGCCGGAATTGATACGGATAACAATTGCTTTGATGTCTTTATCCAACCTTGCTCTTGCTATTAATGCACGATACGCTTCACCGCCAATTTGCTGCCTGTCTCCCTTTCCTCCGACAATATCACCCTCTGCATATATAATCGCAATCTTGTCTTTCCCAAATTGACGATATTTCAGATTTACCGCTTCCGCATATTTATTGAGTGTGATGAAATTTATTTTATCAGGGCTCTCAACTTTTAAACGTTGACGGATTTCATCCTTTAATTCGTCGTCATATTTGAGCCCGTCAACCAGTTTGTATCTCAATGCATCGCTTGCATATTGAATAAGGTGTTCGTTTACACATTGGCGTAATAATGATGAATCAAGATTGCGGGCTTCCGCAACCTTATACAGAAACCGGTTATATAGGTCGCTCAGTAATTCGGTCGTCTGCAGGCGGTTTGCGTCAGTCATTTTATCTTCACGAAGCGGTTCTGTGGCGCTTTTGAATTTGCCGGCATAAAAAATCTGTGGCTCAATTTCCAGTTTTTGTAGCGCGCCTTTCAGGAAAGGTAATTCAGTTGCTAATCCTCTCCATTCTACGCCGCCCTTGGGATTACAATAGATCTTATCGGCTACACTTCCTACATAATAGCCTTTTTGAGAAATGACGTCTCCGAATGCAAGCAAAAACTTTCCCGTCTTTTTAAAATCGATCAGCGCGTTCCTTATTTCTTCGCTCGTTGCAAAACCATTGGCATTGCCGTCGCATTTTATATAAATGCCCTTGATGGCGCTGTCCTGTTTAGCATTCCTGATGAGTCGCACAACATCATAAACGCCTGGAACATCAAACTGATCATCTCCTAGTGCGGAAAAAGGATTTTCGATTCTGCGTTCGTGAAACTCCTCATTTAAATTCAACACCAGGACTGATTTGTTTTCCACCTCTGTTTTTTGCGAACTTGCAATTCCGCTGATCCACCCGATCACAAAAAATAGAAAGATTACCGTGAAAGCAACGAGCGCCAACAATGTTGCAAAGAATACTTTTAAGAACGTCGGCATGAGCTTATTTTTTTTCTGATTTCAAATTAAAGATATTTGCGCCGTTGAAATAACCCGCTTAATGAACAAGCTGTATTTATTGATAGGTGGCAATGAAGGAAACAAATTTTCCAACCTAAAGCAGGCAACCACAAATATAGAAAAATTTTGCGGCGAAATCGTGCACAGGTCTTCCTTTTATGAAACGGCAGCATGGGGAAAAATGGATCAGCCTTCGTTTTTAAACCAGGCATTGCTGATTCAGACCTCACTTGATGCATCAAGCGCTATGAAAACATTTCTACAGATTGAGGAAAAAATGGGAAGAAAACGAATTGAGAAATATGGATCAAGATTTATTGATATCGATATATTATTCTTTAATAGCGAAGTAATCAATCTTCCGCAACTGAAAATACCACACCCCGAAATTCCAAACCGCCGATTTGTTTTGGTTCCCATGGATGAAATTGCCCCGACGTTAATCCACCCGGTATTGAACAAAACAATTCACCAATTGCTTGAAGACTGCACCGATCAACTAAGCGTTAAAAAAATAATAGAATAATTTCTGGGTTTGCCATTTCTTTGTGGGTAGAAGATGAGAAGCAAATGTGGGAAATGTGAAAATGTGGAGATGTGGAGATGTGAAAATGTGGAAATGTGGAAATTCTGCAGATCCATTATAAAACGAAGGCGCAATTTATCAAGACGGATAGGTCTGTTGAATTTTCACATTTCCACATTTCCACATTTCCTCATTTCCTCATTTACATGAACTATCACTACATTGCAATAGAAGGAAACATCGGAGCGGGCAAAACGACACTTGCACATTTATTAGCAAAACACTTTAATGCGCGTCTCATACTCGAGCAATTTGCAGACAATCCCTTTCTTGCTAAATTTTATGAAAATCCAAAGCAATATGCATTTCCGCTTGAGCTGTTTTTTATGGCGGAACGGTACAAACAGTTGAAGGAACTCGTATATACAAAAGACATGTTTCAAAGTATTACGATTTCAGATTACCTGTTTACAAAATGTTTACTTTTTGCAAAGGTCAATTTACCTGAGGAAGAGTTTCGCTTGTACCAGAAAATTTTTGAAATTATCTATCACCAACTCGTTCAACCCGACCTTTTGATCTACCTGCACGCCCCGGTTAGCCGATTGCAGCAGAACATAAAAAAAAGAAATCGTTCCTACGAGCAAAACATCCCGGATCAATACCTTTTTAATATCCAGGAAGCTTACACGAATTATATCAAACAACATAATATAAAAACTGTTTTTGTTGATGCCGGCAATGCTGATTTCCTGGGCAACAGGAAGCACTTCCAAATTATACTGGATGCACTGGAAAAAGATTATGATGCAGGAGGACAACATTTTTTTACGCTACCATGACTTTGGCACATCTCACTTTTGAAACATATAAATAAACAATAATGGATGCACAGGCAAATCGTAACTCTCCATACGAGGCGGTAAGAATCGCCGAGTTCAGGAATTTATTGATAGGCCGGTTCATATTTATTGTCGGACTTCGGATGATGAGTACGCTTGTGGGTTGGTGGATATATAATTTGACGAATGCTCCATTTGCAATTGGTGTCGTTGGACTATCCGAGTTTCTGCCGGCTGTTTCTTTTGCACTGTACGCCGGATATGTGATCGATATCAGCGAGAAGAGAAAATTATTGCTGCGAGGCGTATTCTTGTATTTCGTTGCAGCGTGTTGCCTGTTGGCGCTGTCAACACGTTTAAGTTCTGAACATTTGCATAACCAGGTGATCGCGCTCGCGATTTATTTTGTCATATTCTGCACAGGTGTCGTTAGATCGTTTACCGGGCCTGTGTTTAATGTAATGCTCGCCCAGGTTGTTCCGCGTTCCGCTTTGCAAAATGCAACCACGTGGAACCAGGGCGCATGGTTGTCTGCCTCGGTGTCGGGTCACGCTTTAGGTGGATTTTTAATCGCGGCACTGGGAAACACGGGGACTTTGATTGTCATCACATCACTCATGTTGATCGCATTTTTTATATTGACGCAACTCAAACCAAAACCTGCTTTGAATGATCGAAGTGCAACAAAGACCTGGGATAGCGTCAAAGAAGGCCTCCAATTTGTCTTCAAAACAAAAGAGCTGTTGGGAGCCATCTCGCTAGACCTTTTTGCCGTACTTTTTGGTGGTGCAGTCGCGATGGTGCCGGTTTACGCAAGAGATATTTTAAACGTTGGCCCCGAAGGATTCGGTTTTTTGAATGGCGCTTCTGATATTGGCTCAATCTGTATTGTCGTAACGCTAACGTTCTTCCCTATACGCCGTCACCAGGGCAAGAAACTCCTGTTAGCCGTAGCTGGTTTTGGAACCTGTATTATTATCTTTGGATTGTCGAGACTATTCTTGCTGTCATTTGGCGCATTAATGATTAGTGGAATGCTGGATGCCGTTAGCGTGGTAACCAGAGGAACGATTATGCAATTGAAAACACCCGACAACATGCGTGGTAGAGTTATGAGCGTAAATTCGATGTTCATCAACTCGAGCAATGAACTCGGACAATTTGAAAGCGGCGTGGCGGCAAAACTCCTTGGAGTTGTACCCTCAGTCGTTTTTGGTGGTTGCATGACGCTGTTTGTCGTGGTTGTTACCTGGTTTAAGGCGCCCAGTTTGAGAAAAATGGAATATTAGAGTTGACAGCACTCGCCAATGAGTTCACGTTCTTGTGCTACTTGTCAAAGTATGTTAACTGCCTACTGCCCACTGTCAACTATATCACATCATCATAATTTAAAATAAGAATCCATGCAACGCAGAACTTTCCTTCGCAATTCATCACTCGGTGCTTTTGCATTATCAAATCAAAAACTATTTTCCTCTTTTTTCCAAGATCCGTGGAAAATGAAAATGCTTAGAAATGATATTGGTGTGTTTACAGAAAAAGGCGGCACGATTGCGTATTTATCATCTAAAAAAGGAATGGTCGTGGTTGACTCAGAATTTCCCGAGCAATCCCAGCATTTGATCAACGAATTAAAGAAACAAAACAGCTCTTCATTTGATTTGTTGATAAACACACACCATCATGGCGATCATACTGCCGGCAATATTTCTTTTAAAGGAATTGTAAAAGATGTTGCGGCTCATGTAAATTCCTTGGTCAATCAAAAAGCTGTAGCGGAAAAACAAAAAACAGAAGACAAGCAATTATATCCCAACATTACTTATAATGATACATGGGACTATAAGATCGGGAAAGAACGCATCAAAACCTATTACTTCGGTCCCGCACATACAAATGGTGACAGCATTATCCACTTCCAGCATGCAAACATTGCTCACATGGGAGACCTGGTGTTTAATCGTCGCTGGGCATTTATCGATAGAAGCGCGGGCGCATCAGTCAAGAATTGGGTAACCGTATTGGAAAAAACAATCGGCGCGTTTGACAATGAAACTATTTTTGTTTTCGGTCATGCGTTTGATCCTGAAAAAATAACCGGCAATAAAGACGATCTCCGCGCAATGCAGGATTATCTTTCAAAACTTCTTGCGTTTGTAGAAAAAGAAATTAAATCTGGTAAAAGCAAAGATGATGTACTGAAAGAAAAAGCCATTCCCGGTGTTACAGAGTGGCAAGGCGACGGCATCGAACGTGGTTTGCAGGCGGCGTATGAAGAACTGGCGGAAGGGATTGTGTGATGAAGCAAATGCGATGAATGTGATAAATGTGATGAATGTGGAAATGTGAAGATGAATCGCGGATTTCACGGATTTGTGCAGATTTCGCGGATCTTCCAGTTGAATATCATTAATTAAATATTGATTGTTCCTTCAGTGAAAAAAGCTACCTGTTGTTAATCAATTTTCAACTGGAAGATCCGCGAAATCCGCTCAAATCCGCGAAATCCGCGATTCATTTTCACATTTCCACATCTTCACATTTCCACATTCATTCATCACATTCATCACAATCATCACATTCATCACATTTGCTTCATCAATTTCTCCAATACATAGAACACGATCGGACAAAAAGTGGAATTCTTTTGCGTAAGCTGTGGCCGTTTTATGATCACATCTTCGTCGGTATATGGAAACCTGTGGCAATCAGACGGACGCTGTTCATAAATTGAGCAATAATTGTCAGCACCTAAAAAAGGACAGGGAGTTGACTTAACTACAAAATCTCCATCCTCATCAATACGGAGATATCGATCAATAAATTCTCCTTCCTTCATCTTCAAATGTTTTGCAATACGCTTAATATCGGGCGTCTTAAAACGCGGAGAGTAATTTTTACAACAATTCGCGCACTGTAAACAATCAATTCTCTGAAACGCTTCATCATGAAGTGTGGGAAGTTGTTTCAATACTTTATTCTTATCGGCATTTCGCAAAAAATGCTTGTACTGCTTTTGATGATCGGCAGATTTTTTTTCCCAGTTTTGAAGAAGATTGTCGCTCAATTTGTAAATCCTGGGGTTCTAACGGTTAATAATATGTGAATTGTGACGAAACACGACACGTTAATTTAACATTGCAAGTTACAAAACGATAGAGTATTGATATATTTTTGTCGATTATGGTCGGAGCCCTCAGAGAGCAGATACTAATTTTAATAAGTACGCCCATTTATATTTTCATTATCGGGCTTGAGATCCTTTTGACTAACTACCAGCACCGAAAATTATATTCATGGAAGGATACTGCCGTGAATGTATACCTGATGATGACCAACAGCGCAATCGATCTTTTGTTCAGGGTAATATATTTGGCCATTCTTGGATATTGTTACGAACACCGTTGGATTTCGTTTACGCATGTATTTACCTATTGGTTCATGCTCGTTCTCGCTGAAGATTTTTTATATTATTGGTTGCACCGGTTTGATCACGAGATCAGAATTTTTTGGGCCGCGCATGTGACACATCATTCTTCAGAGCACATGAATTTTACCGTTGGATTTCGTTCCTCCGTCTTTCAACCGTTATATCGCTTTGCCTATTTCATTCCACTCGCATTTTTAGGATTCAAACCACTCGATATCGTTTTCGTCTATTCTGCCACACAGATCTGGGGCATATTTGTACATACTGAAATTGTGAGAAAGATGGGATGGCTCGAATATGTTTTAGTGACACCTTCTCATCATCGCGTACATCATGCGTCCAATCCAAAATATCTCGATAAAAATCTCGGAATGTTTTTGATCATCTGGGATCAGTTGTTTGGAACTTTCCAGGCCGAATTGCCGGATGAAACATACCAGCCAAAAAAATACGGACTGACCAAACCAATCGAAAAGGAAACGCCGGTGACGGTGATCTTTCACGAATGGAAAGATATTTGGAAAGATATTTCGCGTAACGATATCGGGTGGAAGGAAAGATGGTTATACCTTTTTGGACCACCAGGCTGGAGCCACGATGGAAGCCGGAAAACAAGCGAGGAACTTCGCAAAGAAGAAGAAATGATCGATGAACAAAATCCGGCGTACAGCACGGCTTCAAAACTATAACATCAAACCCGACCTCAATTTCAACATCGAATTGAATATTTCCAATAATTCCCAATCCTGAATGTTCAATATTCAATATTCATAGTTTTTACTTGACCGTGAGTCTTCAAAAATCTGCTTTAACTAAAATTTCTTCAAAACCTCCTACCAGTCTAGGTTTCAACAGATATCCACAGCTCATCACCATCTATTCACCCCTCCTGTTTTTTTCCTTAATTCAGCTTAACTTTGCGCATCTTTTTCACGGATTTTTTACTTCTGTATTATTATGAACTTATTTGAGAAACAGTCCAATGAATTCGCTACCCGTCATATAGGCCCGAACGACCAGGAAACGAAACAAATGTTGAAAACAGTTGGCGTACGGTCTTTAGACGAGCTCATCGACAAAACGATACCCGCGGCAATCCGTCTCAAACAACCTTTGTCGGTCACTTCTCCTGTAAGTGAATACGAATACTTGTCAGAGCTATCGAAAATTTCTGCGAAAAATAAAATCTTCAAATCTTATATCGGCCAGGGATATTATGATACTATAACACCAAGTGTCATCCTTCGGAATGTTTTTGAAAACCCAGGTTGGTACACGCAATACACACCCTACCAGGCAGAAATTTCACAAGGCCGGCTGGAAAGCTTATTAAATTTTCAAACCGTAGTGAGTGATTTGACGGCGCTACCGCTTGCGAATGCATCACTACTCGATGAAGGAACTGCTGCTGCAGAAGCGATGGCCATGTTCTTCAATCAAAAAAATAAAGACCACGAACATATCACCGTTCCGAAGTTTTTTGTAGACAATAATATTTTTCCGCAGACAAAAGACGTATTGATTACGAGAGCGACGCCATTTGGAATCGAATTAGTATTTGGAGACTTTGCAAAGGCAAAACTTGATTCGGGTTATTTCGGTGCGATTGTCCAGTACCCGGACAGCAATGGAAGTATCAACGACTACCGATCGTTTATTAACCATGTACATGGTGTCGGCGGATATGTTGTTATGGCAACTGACCTGCTTGCATTGACCTTGTTAACTGCTCCCGGCGAACTGGATGCAGACGCCGCAGTTGGGAACGCGCAACGTTTTGGTGTGCCCATCGGTTTTGGTGGACCTCACGCTGCTTTTTTTGCTGCGAAAGACGACTTCAAACGCGCTATTCCCGGACGAATAATCGGCGTAAGCATAGACGCACAAGGTAATCGCGCGTTGCGCATGGCCCTGCAGACAAGAGAACAACATATCAAGCGTGAGAAAGCCACGTCAAATATTTGTACAGCGCAGGCACTACTGGCAAATATGAGCGCGATGTATGCAGTGTATCATGGACCTGAAGGATTAAAAGACATAGCAAAAAGAATCGCCATCCTGGCACAGGCTCTTTCCTACGAGCTTGACGAACTCGGGTATACAAATTCAAACGAATATTATTTTGATACTCTTAAGATAAATGTACCCGATACAAAGAAATTAAAATCGATTGCAGAACTCAGGCAAATCAATTTCAATTATTTCGATGATCAGCACGTCGGAATATCGATCGACGAAACAACTTCGTTGTCTGATATCCTTGATATTTTATCCGTCTTTGCAGAAGCAGATGGTCTTGACCTGGTCGGCGTAACACTCGATGAAGGCGAGCATACAAACAATATACCGGCGATCCTCACACGAAATTCTGCATTTCTTACTCATCCGAATTTCAATACGCATCACAGTGAATCGGAAATGATGCGTTATTTGAAAAGCCTCGAGAATAAAGATCTTTCATTAAACACTTCAATGATTTCATTGGGGTCGTGTACAATGAAATTGAATGCTGCATCGGAACTCATTCCGGTGAGTTGGCCAGCATTTAGCAAATTGCATCCGTTGGCACCGACTTCACAGTGGGCGGGCTATGGACAAATTATTCGCGAATTGCAGGAATGGCTTAGCAAGATCACCGGGTTCAGTGCAACTTCTTTGCAACCTAACAGCGGGGCGCAGGGTGAGTATGCAGGATTGCTCGCGATACATGGGTATCATGCGGCGAAAAAACAATCACATCGCAATGTTATTTTGATCCCAATTTCTGCGCATGGAACAAACCCAGCGAGCGCAGTTATGGCCGGTATGAAAGTCGTTGTTATAAAGAGTGATGAAGATGGGCATATCGATATGTCAGATCTCAAAGCAAAAGCAGAACAATATAAAGATTCGTTGGCGGGTTTGATGGTAACATATCCTTCAACACACGGTGTATTCGAAGAAGAAATCAAGGAAATTTGTGGCGTCATCCATGAACATGGCGGACTTGTATACATGGACGGTGCAAATATGAATGCACAGGTTGGACTGACAAGTCCGGGTTATATCGGTGCTGATGTATGCCATCTCAACTTGCACAAAACGTTCGCAATTCCACACGGTGGTGGCGGACCGGGTATGGGACCGATTTGTGTGAATGAAAAGCTGGCTCCTTATTTACCGGGGCACATTTCATTTGATCAGCAAACATTGTCAAATGGAAAATCAAACTTTCGGTCAAACGGTGTCGTTAGTGCGGCGCCATTTGGATCTGCGAGTATTTTGTTGATCAGTTACGCATACATTAAGATGTTAGGTTCTGAGGGAATCACAAATGCGACACGTTATGCAATTCTTAATGCGAATTATATGAAAGCCCGCCTGGAAAAATATTATAAAATTCTTTACAGCGGCGCCAATAACACTTGCGCGCACGAATTCATCGTCGACCTCAGGCCATTTAAGAACACAGCCGGAATCGAGGCAGAGGACGTGGCCAAAAGATTAATGGACTATGGATTCCACGCTCCTACACTCAGCTTCCCGGTTCCCGGAACAATTATGATTGAACCAACAGAAAGTGAAGACAAGGCAGAGCTCGATCGTTTTTGTAACGCAATGATCAACATCTATCATGAAATAAAGGCAGTTGAAGAAGGAAAAGCAGATAAAACGGATAACGTGTTAAAAAACGCTCCGCATACGCAGTTGGTAATTTGTGCAGACGAATGGAATCATCCATATTCACGGCAAGCGGCTGCATTCCCGGTTGAACATCTTCGTGAAAATAAATTCTGGCCCTCGGTTGGACGAGTCAACAATACTTACGGAGATAGAAATCTTGTTTGTACCTGTGAACCCGTTAGCAGCTACGCTGAAGAATCCATCGCTTAACACACAACATGAATAATCAGTTACTTGGTTCTACCAAATTGTTGATTGGCTCGAGAACATTCTTCACCTTTTTGTTAATAGTAAATCGTCGGGCATAAAAAAGACGATAGTTGCCCGTCGAAATGCGGTATTTGTAATCAGACACTTCGCCCGCAAAGTGGATGTAAGTTGCAACCCAAAGTATGCTTAGATTCCATTTAGCCGTATTGTAACCAGCTCCGGCGCGAAAGATGTAGTTTGGAGAAATTATAAATTTATCTGCATAGTGATCGGTAGCTTTTTCGCGCGTATAACTTAAATCCACGTTGACAGTCAAAGAACCCAAAATGAAATAGTGTTCCTTGAATACATACGTGTATGCATAACCGATCCCTGGGCCAATCTCAAAAAAGTGAATTTTCGCAATGTTCATTCGTGAATAGGAAGAATCGATCGTAGCAGGAACGACCGAGCTGTCACCATGAACAGATCCATAGTACGCTTCACCCCCTACCAAAATAGAACCAGCTGATTTTTTTTGCCACTCGTTCTGAACTAGCCCTGCCTGATAAGAAAATTTACGACCGTTGAGTGCACTATACGCTGCGATTCCGCCCATTCCTAATTTCAAATCACCCCGTACATAATAAGATTTTCCATCTTCCGACCCAAGCCCTTGCGGGGTAAGATAATATCCACGATAAAATTGACCCAAGATATCAAAATTCCAGGTTCGGGTATACCAATGAGTTTGCAAATCAAGATACTTAGTGTGTCCCCGTTCATTATTTGGATTGAACGTGCTCACACCGACACCAATATTAAGGGTAAGAGATCGATACGAAGCTCCAATACCAATATTCAATGTTGTGTTGGGGAGATATTTCATTTCCGGGGCCGGATTATTTTCCGGTGGCTTCAATTTAAAGGCGGTGTATTTTCTCGACAGGTAGGTGCGTACGGTCAACTTTTCACGATACGAAACATAGTACGTAGTATCATGATCCCGAATTCTTTTTGTCTGTGCATAAGAAATCGCGCTCGACAATAGCAATGCTATTAATAAATACGTGGTTTTGTTCATGATCGATACCGAGGCACTTTTTGTGAGTCACGATTGAGGTTGGACCTGTGGTGCATGTATTTTTACTTCTTTGTGATCGTTTAACTTTTGTAGTTCTACAATCGTTGTCTTTCCATCTTTACTTTCACGATACATCTGCACAAACTTCCTGTTAAAAAGAATTTCATCGAACGTGTACGATGTTCTTTGCAGGACGATATTCGAATACACATCATCGAATGCCCTCACGAGCACATACACTTCGACATCGGCCGCTTTCATATCTTCGAATGTAAAATCCTTCAACGGACTGTCATCATCGATTGGATGAACAACTGTCCAATTCATAGGCAGACTTTCAACACGACTGCGCTCGAGTGCGAGATCGTAAAATTTAAATACAGATTTTCCTTTTTCCTCAACCGTCATACCCAGATTAATTTTTATCTCAACGTTTGTCAACGTATGATTATCCTTGTACGATGCAAATCGAAACATCAATGCTGTAATATCCTGGTATGGACTGATCAATGCATGCTCACTAAAAACGAGATACGCTTTTGGCTTTGAAAACCGTCCATATATCAAACCAGTTGCAATGGCAAATGACAGAAAACCACTCATTGATTCCAGGGCGGCAACAAAATTTGCCAAATCGCCTACTGGATTTACACGTCCGTATCCAACTGTAGTGAATGTTTCCGTGCTGAAAAAATACATCTCCTTAAAAAAAGTCCACGGAGTTTTTCCGATAAGGCCTTGCATCTGGCCCGGACCAATCAGGAAGTATACACAAGCAAAGAAAAAATTAATGGTTAAGAAGAAAACAACGATCAGTGCAATAAATTTCCATCTCGGCAAATTCAACATAGTGTGATACACGCTGAATTTATCCCAAAACGGAATTCCTTCTTTCTCAACATTAAAACTTCCGTCGCGATTCACAAATCGACCGCCATAGTCGGCAGGATTGTTTCCAAATCCAGTGTCGTTATTAACCTTGAAAGTTGGATTTATTCGGGTATGATTTGCCATGAGTGACTTTTTACTTGGCAAATCTAAGAGAAATGCGGAACGCTTGATGCAAACGCGGAATGCTTAAAGCCGAACGTTTGCCGCCAAACGCTGGAAATCAACAAACGCATTACCTAATTCGGCATTTTCGCTTTGCTTCGAGTGTTCACCGTTTAAAATGCAATATCAACATCACAAAAAATCCTCCAACAATAATCCAATCTGACCAATTCCATTTCAAGTGGTTCATATCCTATTATTTTTTTCCTGCGATTGCCTTGATGGAATCGAGATGCGTTTCCAATACAGGCAATGTTGTCCGTGCAAATTCCCTTATCGACGAATCGGATAAATTATCTGCAGCCTTGCGGAATTCTGAAACATCTTTTTCGTGATCATCGACCATCATATCAACATACGCCTTGTCAAAATTCTTTCCGGATTTCTTCATTAGTTTGGCAATCTCGTCTTTGGCGTCGTTACCCAAGGAATCCGGGAGCGCAACGTTTCTTTCTGCAGCAATCCCTTTCAATTTATTATTTGCTTCAGAGTGATCTTTTACCATCATTTCTCCAAACCTTTTTACACGCGGATTTACTGCCTTTTCCAAAGCAAGTTTGCCGGCCTCTACTTCCATCATACCGCCATTGGCCGCTTTGACTGCAAAGTCGGACGCGTCTTTTTCAACCGCTTTCACTTCCTTGTTGACTGTCTTTGCACTGTCTACCGCATCTTTGTTATCACCCGCATTTCCACCGCTGCATGACTGGATGAAATACATTGATACTAAGATCGAGCATCCCAATAATAACTTTTTCATACATATCATTTTGATGATGAAATATATCATTCAAACACTGAGCCATGACACCATGCGGTGGAATACTAACAGTCTCCATCGGTTATGGGTAATAAATCTCCGGAACGAACCGCTGTTGTGGAGATAAAGCAACAACCCGAATGAAATAGTACGATTCGATTGCGCCACTTACCAAACCAGCTATTTTTTAAAAATGTATTATTTTTACCGAAATAATTTTTTGATGGTTGTTCAGCTAAATAATCCGCGTACTGTTGAGCTTTCGGAAGCGGAAACCGACGTACTCACTGAACATCCGTACAGTTTGATTGTATGGAACGACGAAGTGAATACGTTTGAATGGGTTATTGAAACGCTGATTGAAATTTGCCATCATTCCACAGAACAAGCTGAACAATGCGCCATGCTCATACACACACAAGGCAAATATGCGGTGAAGCAAGGATCATACGAAGAACTCAAACCAATGTGTGACGCAATCACAGAAAGAGGCATTGGAGCAACCATTGAAGTTCTCTCAGAATCGTGATTTGATGCACGCGCTGTTTTCTTTACCAATTTAATTTTCGAATTTAGATGCGAAATATAATTCGTCATCATGCCACTATTTGCATTGGACAATACGCTCGTTTTTCCTCCGGTTTACCTTGCAGAGCCGGACGGTCTTTTGGCAATTGGTGGCGATCTCTCAACTGAGCGCCTCCTTCTTGCTTATCGAAGTGGAATTTTCCCATGGTATGAAAACGAACATATTCTCTGGTGGTGCCCCGACCCGCGATTTGTATTGTTCCCTGATGAATTAAGAATCAGCAGCAGCATGCAGCAATTGATCAGAAAAAAGCAATTTGAATTTACTGTTAACAAAGACTTCGCTTCGGTAATTGGCAATTGCAAAACGATTTCGAGGCGTGGACAGGAAAGCACATGGATTACGGATGAAGTCAGGGAGGCATTCATTCGACTTCACGGTCTTGGTTATGCGCACAGCGCAGAAACCTGGCAGAATGGAGAATTGGTTGGTGGCCTGTACGGAATCCGGCTGGGAAAGGTTTTCTTTGGCGAAAGCATGTTCAGCAAGGTCAGCAATGCAAGCAAATTCGCATTTATACAATATGTAAATGGATTGCGGTCAGAGAATGTGATGCTGATCGATTGCCAGGTTTATACCGCTCACCTGCAAAGTTTGGGTGCAAGGATGATACCCAGAGCGGAGTTTGTTGGAATGCTCGATGAGTTGGTTTGAAGTTAGAATCTGTTCAATAATATTTTCAACATTCCAAAAACAAACCGTCATTCTATTCCGCCCGCAGGCTCTTGACCGGATTCGCGACCGCTGCTTTAATTGCATGAAAACTTACAGTCATCAACGCAATCAAAACCGCAATGAATGCAGCGAGAAAGAATACCCACCACTGAATTGTTATTCGATATTCGTAGCTCTGTAGCCATTCGTGCATCATCCACCATGCTACCGGAAATGCGATACACAACGAAATAAACACCAGTTTTAGAAAATCTTTTGACAGAAGGGCAGCAATCCCCGCTACCGTTGCACCGAGTACTTTGCGCATCCCGATTTCTTTTGTTCTGCGTTCTGCTGTATATGCAGCGAGTCCAAATAAACCGAGACATGAAATTACAATGGCTAGTGCTGCAAATGTCCCCGACACTTTACTTGTCAACATTTCCGACTGGAACATTTCATTAAACTGATCATCGACAAATCGAAATTCAAATGGATACGCAGAGTTTTCTTTTTTGATGAGTGTCTCAATTTTACTCAATGCATGTCGGAGATCCGCAGCGGGTTTTATTCGTACATACAATAATTTTTGATTTCCGCGTTCCAGCGGTTTGCAAAAAAATATTACCGGGGCCGATCCTCCGTTAAACATATTCCCGAAAATATAATCGTTTACTACTCCCACTACTCTGCAGTTGGTGAACTCCCCCTCTTTGTTTCCGCGCGGCGACCGTATGATTTTACCTACCGCACTTTCTTTTCCGAGCAATCTTTCGAATGACTGGTTAATAATTACATTCGATTGCTCCAGATTTATGTTGGAACCAAAATCTCTTCCTTCTGCAATTGTCATCCCGGTCGTTGAAATAAATTCAGGACCAACAGTTCTAAAAGTGATGTCAATATCATTTTGAGACGTCTTGCCTTCCCATATAAATCGATTATCAGAATTACCTCCATATATCGCTGCATGATCAGCTATCGAAGCATTTTCCACAACTCCGGTGTGTATTAGGCTTTGCCGGATCGAATACAAATCATTTATGGAAGAATCGTGAAGATTTATCTCGACGAGATTATTTTTATTGAACCCGAGATTTCTATTTTTTACATGTTGAATTTGCAAGTACACAATGATGGTGCTAATAATAAATATGACAGATATGGTGAATTGAAATACAACTAATCCTTTTCTGATAAATGCTGCACTGCCAGTTTTCATTTTTAGTCCCTTCAACACAAATACCGGGTTGAAAGAAGACAAATACATGGACGGATAACTTCCGGCAACAACTCCGCAAATAATCGTAATGGCACCAAGAAAGATAATATGCGCCGGGTTAAACAAATCCAGCATTAAATGTTTATTCATAATCGCATTAAACCCAGTCAGGGAAAATGCTATTATAATGATAGCAACGATCGTCGAAATCGCAGACAACAGCAGGGCCTCTCCGATAAATTTTTGAACAAGCGCTTTCTTCCCTGCCCCTAATACTTTACGTACACCGACCTCACGGGCACGTTGCTGGCTACTTGCAGTTGCCAGGTTCATGAAGTTGATACATGCAATTAACAAAATGATCCATGCGAGCAATGACAGCGTATGCACCTGCCTGATGCGCCCGCTTCCGGTTGGTTGGCCATTTTGAAAATCATTGTACAATCGCCAGCTCTTCATCGGAAATAAAAACGATTCGCTCGCCTGATCCGGCTGCTTGCCATGTATATAATGCTGCAATTGCTTATTTATCGTGGATAGATTGGCGTTAGGATCTAATTCGACATAAGTAAAAGGCCCATAACTCCTCCAGGGAAGCGGATCATCTCCAGACAGCAATTCTACTTCATACGGAGCCATCCATTCAAATTGAATCGTTGAATTCTCTGGTAAATCTTTTACGACGGCACTCACTGCATAATCTTTCGAGTTGTTGACACGAACTATTCGTCCGGTTACGTTCCGACTCTTTCCAAAAAATTTTATTGCTGCTTTTTCCGTCAACACCAACGAGTACAACTGCGGAAATGGATTCTCCGGATTTCCTTCGACAAACCGAAATGTAAACATGTTGAATAAAGATGGATCCGCAAATCTTCCGGCCGCATACAAAGATTTTCCATCGATGTTGAACAACAGGCGGCGGTCCTCATCAGACATCCGTCCTGCATTTACTACTCCAGGTATATCCTTCATTAATGAGGACGCCATCGGTCTCGGCGTCGATTCCATCGTAAACCCACCACCTCCATATTTCATATTTACTTTCACCTGGTAGAGATTCGCTTTTTTTGCGTGAATCGAATCGAAATCGACTTCATCTTCGATCCATAAAAAAATTAGTCCCGCGAAGGCAATGCCTATGGCGAGACCAAAAATATTCAGGAAGCTGTATGTTCTGTTCCTCCAAAAATTTCTGAGGGATGAACGCATGGTGATAACTTTTTTGATTTGATGAATGTGAATCGCGTGGCAGCGCACCCTGATCTCCTTTATGCCTTTGCGTGAAACAAAAATTTTAAAAAGAGACAACTTGGTTTATATGGCGGTTTTTTGTTTCGCACAAAGGCACAAAGGAGATCAAGGCACACATGCTTCAATGAACGACACGCTCTAATGCAAAATGTTGCTTACTTCTCCACTGAAACAATGGAATAATGATTAAGCGTAGTAAGTTTTAATTCACTACCGTCTTTGACGTATACCAATTTGTACTCGCGGAATTCATTGTTTCGGTCGAGAAATCCTATAATGCACGAATATTTATCCTTGCCTTTTCGCAATTCGGGTTTTGGTGGGATGCCAAAATTTGGCAACCGTAGCGTATCTTCTCCCCGTATTTCCTCGAACTGCATTTTGAGGACGTAGTCAAAAGTTTTTGTCGTTTCAAAAAGTCGAACTGAAAAATACCAGTTATTAAGTGGGTTGTCTGTTCTTTCTTTAAACTCGGCCACCGCCTCTTTCTTTACGATCGTTCTGACAGTTGAAAGGTTTCCCTTTTGATGAACTTTGCCTGTTGCCCGACCAGACTTCGAACCGTTAGATTCATTTGAATTTTGATGACATCCGGTAAAAAAATAAGTTGTCATCACAAAGGGTATCGCGAATAAGATCTTCTTCATAAAATTTCGATCCGATCCGTCACTGGATGAGTTCGCGGACTAATTATTTAACTGATGGAATAAATTCTATTTTTTTATTTGGCCAACGGGCTGCATATTGGTAAACAAGTCCCCGCATATAATCGTTCTCGGGATATGGAGTCAAATGATCTTTGAGTCCATCAATATCACGAATGGCGATATCCGTTTCCAGATATCCCATACCATAAAATTTCCCCCGTTCAATCAAAACATAACTTTGCTCGCTCCTGTTCCGACCGGCATCGGCCAGCGCAAACGAAGGCAAGCTTTCCCTTAATGACCCGATTGCAAGGTTCAATCTTTCGTTATATTGAGTCGATGTTTCTTTGTGTTCACAAGCACCCAGGCAATAACCTTCCTTGACTCCCTCGCACCTATCCTGATCTGTTTGAATGAAGCAAAGCTTTGGACAAAGATTGAATTGGTTTACCAATCTTCGTAATAATGTCCGTCCTTCCACTATAAGCGAGAAACTATAAATGGGCTGTATATGTCTCTTTCTTTTCTCGATCACAAGACGCAAATAGCCATTTAGATCTTCGTAAACATATAATCCGAAAGTCTGCTCAAAACGTTTCAAGCTGCGGTTATACTTTGGCCAGAGGCGTTTGATCTCGATGCACTCGAGCAGGTATGCCATAAGCTCGGTACCACAATCCTGCCACGTAATCGAGTAAATATTGCGAAGAAATTCCTGTTTTTGGTGATGCGTGTTATTGTTGGAAAAGTGACTCCTGACTCGGTTCTTTACATTCTTTGCTTTTCCGACGTAGATCACCTTCCCTTTCTGATCGTGAAAATAATACACGCCCGGCGTATACGGGAGTTGGTCAATCTGTGCTGCAGGCAGATTCGGCGGCAGATACTGTTCTTTGTTTCGACCCCTAAGCATGGCCTGGACATGCCCCTGGGTATCCTTATCCAAAATCTTCTCGAACAATTTGACCGTCGCATCTGCGTCCCCGCCGGCGCGATGGCGATTGGCTATGATAATATCCAATTGACGGCAGAGGTTTCCCAGGCTATAGCTTGGCATGCCCGGAAACACTTTTCGGCCAAGGCGGACAGTACATAGCTTCTTGGTGGTAAGATCGTAACCGCACGCAGCCAGTTCATACTTGAGAAAGGAATAGTCAAAATTGACATTATGAGCAATGAAAACTGCCTCATTCAGGTATTCAAAAACGGTCGGGGCAATGTCTTTGAACTGGGGTGCGCCGGAGGTCATTTCATCGGTGATCCCAGTGAGCGCCTGTACATATCTCGGAATGCTCCGCATGGGATTAACGAGCGTTTCAAAGCGCCTGATAACGCTTTTGCCATCGTGCAACACAATAGCCAATTCTGTTATGCCGTTATTAGCGGCATAACTACCTGTGGTTTCTATATCTACAACGGCGTATATCAAACTCATCGAACGATTAAAGGATCAACACATCAGTAGATAAAGTTAACGATTGGCAGTTATACTTCATCCGGATCACCCATGAAAACCTTGGTCCGTGGCCAAAATTTGTTAACCTAAAATCCAATTCCATGAAGAAAATGCACACTTTTGAGGCGGGGGAAGAAATGACGATGGCAGCTATCATCGCCGTTTTGTATTTCTGCGCTATTGCTTTGTTTGCTTACGTCTTTACCCTTACCTGACATTATTCAAAAACCGGTTTTAGAAACTCCGGCCAGCCCGGAGTTTTTTTGATTTTATAAGAAATTTTTTTGAGAAAAAGCTACCTCTCGATTTGAAAAGATATTATCTTTGGATTGGATAAGTTCCCAAGCAGATTCTCGTAACAGTTTATCAGCCAGGATTCTTCACCAACCATCATAAGAGAAACCGCAGTTAGTTAGTCGTACATCCACACCCTCTGAAACTAATGTTTTAACAACATTCGGATCACTTTAAAAAAATTCTTTTATGAAAAAGATTCAAAACGGTTTTCATTTGAGCGAAAACGCTCAGACAGCTTTATTGGCTGCAGGTTTTCTGGGACTAGTTATGTTTTTATCTTACCTCTATTGGTTTGCTTAGACCAACACTCGCCTAAGATAAACACGCTTGCCCCATTGAGATCATAAATTTTAAACGAAGATATTGAAGTAAAAAAAATTTTACTTAGAACTGTTTTTATCTTTATTGACTCAAGTTATTTAAGTTCCCACTGGTTGGGAACTTTTTTTTATCGCGGATTTGCGGATTTACGCGGATTTCGAATCGCGGATGTACGGATTAAAGCGGATTTCGCGGATTCTCAGGTTGAACATTGATTATTGATATTTGGGAAATTAAATTTCATTTTTTTGATATAAGAGAAATTTCACCAATCGGTCAGCAATGCTTAACCTGAGAATCCGCGAAATCCGCGTAAATCCGCGAATCCGTGATTCGAAATCCGCGTAAATCCGCAAATCCGCGATTCAAATCCGCAAATCCGCGATTATCTTTGCAGTCCTAAAATTATTATGGAACTCAGTAAATACTATACTCCTGCATCAGTCGAGGAAAAGTGGTACCGGCATTGGCTTGAAAAAAGATACTTTAATAGTACGCCAGATGAGCGGCCGCCTTTTGCGGTCGTTATTCCCCCACCAAATGTAACCGGCGTACTGCATATGGGACACACTTTGAATGAAACTGTGCAGGATATCCTTGTGCGCCGCGCACGCATGCGTGGTTTTAACGCCTGTTGGGTTCCCGGAAGTGATCACGCTTCGATCGCAACAGAGGCGCGTGTAGTAAATATGCTGAAGGAACGGGGAATCAATAAGAATCAGCTGACGCGTGAAAAATTCTTAGAATACGCGTTCGAGTGGAAAGAAAAATATGGAAACATCATCTACGGACAAATTGCCAAATTGGGATGTAGTGTTGACTGGGACCGTGCTGCATTCACTATGGACGCTGACTATTACAAAGCCGTTATCAAAGTCTTTGTCGACCTCTATAAAAAGGGTTTGATCTATCGAGGAGCACGCATGATTCACTGGGATCCTGCAGCAAAAACTGCATTGAGTGATGAAGAAGTTGAATACAAAGATGTCGATGGAAAATTGTATTACGTAAAATACATGATTGCTGAGGGCGGGTCAACAGATTTCATCGCAATTGCAACACAGCGTCCTGAAACAATCATGGGTGACACGGGAATATGCGTAAACCCTAATGATGACCGTTATACACATCTCAAAGGGAAATTCGCGATCGTTCCGCTTGTGAATCGAAAAGTACCAATCATCTTTGACGATTATGTAGATAAAGAATTTGGTACCGGCGCATTGAAAGTAACGCCGGCGCATGACATCAACGATTATAATCTTGGTTTGAAACACAATCTCGCTGTCGTCGATACGCTAAATGAAGACGGCACGCTGAGTGCTGCAGCGGAAGTGTTTGTCGGAATGGATCGGTTTGAAGCAAGAGAAAAAGTAGTTGCGACTCTCAAGGAGAAAAATCTCTTGATCAAAGAAGAAAACTACACTACCCGACTTGGTTTTTCACAAAGAACAAATGCGGTGGTCGAACCAAGAATTTCGACACAATGGTTTTTGAAGATGAAAGAAATGGCGGCTCCTGCTTTGAAAGAAGTTTTGGATGGAAATATTAAAATATATCCTGCAGAAAAATTTCTTGCTACATATAAATATTGGCTTGAAAATGTGAAAGACTGGTGTATTTCACGCCAGCTTTGGTGGGGACAAAGAATTCCTGCGTGGTACGATGAAAAGGGAAATTTTGTTGTCGCTGAAAATCAAGAACAGGCATTGCGAGAATGGCTAAGAACGTATCCTCAATCGCAACCCAAGGAGTTGCGTCAAGACGACGATGTTCTTGACACCTGGTTCTCCTCGTGGTTGTGGCCAATGGAAGTCTTCAAAGGAATTACAAACCCGGGTAACGCAGATATTAAATATTACTATCCCACTTCAGTACTTGTAACCGGACAAGATATTATCTTTTTTTGGGTCGCGCGTATGATCATGGCCGGTATGGAATACGAACATCAAAAACCCTTCGATGATGTGTATTTCACGGGAATGGTGCGTGATAAACAGGGAAGAAAAATGAGTAAGAGTCTTGGTAATTCACCGGACCTGCTTGAACTGATCGACAAATACGGAGCAGATGCGGTGCGATTTGGAATCCTGATTTCATCGCCGGCTGGAAACGATTTGTTATTTGATGAAGCGAGTCTTGAACAGGGCAGAAATTTCAATAACAAATTATGGAATGCCCTAAAACTTGTAAAGAGTTGGGAAAACAGGGTTGATGAGAACGCGGTTGCGACAGAAAGTTTCGCGGCCGATTGGTTCGAAAGCAGGCTGCATGAAGCCCGTCATGAAATTGAAAGGCTTTACGCAGAATATAAATTGAGTGAAATCTTAAAAATAATCTATTCCCTGATATGGGATGATTTCTGCAGTTGGTACCTGGAATGGATCAAACCCGGGATGAATGTTCAGATTGACACGGTGTCTTTTCAAAAAACTATTATGTTCTTTGAAAAATTAATACAACTGCTTCATCCATTCATGCCATTTATTACCGAAGAATTATATCATCTTTTGCGCGACAGAAAGGATGGCGATGATATTTGCATTCTTCAGTACCCGGATATCAAGAGAGTTCCTTCTCCCGATAAAACAATCCTTCAACAAGCAGAATTTCTAAAGGCGATGATAACTGAAATCAGGAATGTAAAAACAAGGTTGGCCCTAAAGAAATTTACGATTTACGTACCTGACAAAAATCATTTGAATCTATCGGAGATCATCCAAAAAAATACAAGGGCCGCTGGCGTAGAGTTTGCAGAAAAACCGGCCGACGGAATGGTAACGGTTGTGATCGGAGGGGAAAAAGTGTTCATTGAAACTGAGAAGACAATCGATAACGATTATCAGAGAAATGAATTGACGAGAGAATTAGAATATCACAAAGGTTTTCTCGATTCGGTCAACAAGAAATTGGAAAACGACCGCTTTATCAAAAATGCAAAACCTGAAATAATCGCGCTAGAACAAAAGAAAAAAGCTGATGCGGAAGCAAAAATCAGGACGCTCGAAGAAAGTTTGTCGAGATTGTGAGATCAAACGCAAAACGCTAAACGTAGTCTGCGATCCGCACTAAGCGTCGACCGTTTTGCATTAACCTAATTCAATAAATTCAACGGCAATATAAATTCCCATTGATTCGGAGCGAGTCCTTCGTAATCCGGATCCATCAGGTGACTATAACGAATTCCAAAACTCACTGGTAGTTGATTCCACCATTTAGTATCAAAATAAATTTCTATTCCGAAGGAACGATATTGCGGCTGCGCATTACCGTTGAAAGCACTATATGGTACTTTTGTATAATCAAAAAACAAGTTGCTTCTCACTCGTAGAAAATAAAGTACGTTGCCAAATCCCCAATCCGGGTATACCAGAGGAAAATGGTAATTCGCAGCCAGTCGATACATCTGGTGAAAATTTTCACCACTATATCCGCGGGAAAATGGAAAACTATTTGAAAATGCAATCTGCCCATGATCATCACGACCCTGGTACGCAGCCGCAACGACTAAGCTGTGCGTCCGTGCAATTCCGGGAAAATAAAAGTACCCCGATGCGAGAAACTGGTTTCCTTCCAGGTGTGAAATAGCACGATTGTAATTAATGGAAAGCGTTTGCGCAAATGAAGGGAATATTTGTCGCCTCGCTCGTTGTGTCTGATGTGTAAAACTTAAGTTGGGATTGATCGATGCATATCCCCGGTCCGAGATGCTGTCTTTAATCGTTCCCTTAAAATATTGCTGGCTATATGCGATATCACTTCCAACTTGTAGTGCAGTGGTCCACCTGCCGCTGCTAAAATTCAACGGTACCGATAATCCAAGTCTTGCTTTCGCTTCATCCCAGTATATTTTATCATTTCTGAAAAAAGCATTCCGGTCAAATGTATAACTGCCACCCGCACTTACCCAGGGAAACCAGGCGCCGTACGTGGCATCAACTCCTACCCTTTTGTATTCCTCATTCCGGTTGTAGCCAACATAAATTTCGGTTTGCATCGTGTTCATTACATTGTCGCCTGATAACGCGAATGTATAATCAGGATCATCCAGGTATGGGCGCCAACTGTGGAAATTAAACAGCCCGGTTGTTGAAGAATAGGGAAAGATTTTGAAGTCAACCGCGGGCTTCGTGTTCTCCAGAATATCGCCGCCGGTATTCAGTGAGTCAATCTGATGAGTTGTCAAATCAGGCCACCGATTGTTATCAATTGGTGCGAATGAAAGTTGGTTGTGAGACGTGACATTTATTTTATACCCGACAGCAGTGAAATTTGTCCATGCATATTTCCCGAAAGCATTCTGCAACTGGTAATTTCCCGTGGGTTCATGCGTATCCTGTCCATTGACTTCATACAATACTTTATGAATGTAGGCGAATAAAACATCCACTCCATTTCTAGACGCTGAAAAATAAATCGTATCATTTTGCACGGACGGAAATCCAATTACATTCATTGAAAACGGAGTCAGCCATTCTGCAACCCCGGTGTTAACATCAAATATTCCAACGGCCATTTGGCCTAGTTTGTTCCGAACGGGAATAACTAATTGTTGATCATTGTAAAATTTGGGATGTGTAAAATACAGACCCTGCGGGTTAGGCATTTTCTTCACTAATGCTCCATCTGATGAGTTTAACATGTGCAATTCAGTTTTTCCCTCTTCATCCGCGCGAACTGTAACGATATGCGTGCCATCCTTTGATATGTCTGGTGAAAAATATTTTGATTTGCGTGTCAGTTTTTTTTCTTTGCCAGTGCGGATATCCAGCAATCGGAGCACACTGAAATCACGCCATCCCCAACGTAAGTCAGGCTCATATGCAGCATAAACAATTATATTATTTCGCAAAGAGAAATAGTTGTCCAATGAAATCGCTTTGGTAATAATCCTTTTCTCGCGTCCGCTATTTACGTTGCGAATCACAAATGCAGGTGGTTGTGTATAAGAGGTTCGCACAAACACGATCTCATTTGCAGAAATAAATTGTGGAAATTCTTCATCAGCAACGAAATGTTTGTGGTTGCGCGCATATTGAACCGCAGAATCATTTAAAGGATTGCTTTTATACTGTTCACGGAAATAATCCAACGCATTTTTTCTGAAGGTTGTAAATGACTGTCCGGAATATCTTTTAACAGCTTTTTGCAAGGGATAAAATACTCCTTTAAAAGCGGCCGCGTCGTGCGTAGTTTTTTTCCAAAATCCAGGTCCATATTTTTCGCGCCCATAGGCCACGAGCATGTAGCCCACCGGGTAATGATCAGGAGTATAGTCCAGCAGTGACCCATTGCGAAGTTTCATCCATGTGTAATCCTTGTCAGCAATCCAAAGGGATTTATATCCATTCAAGAACGACGGCAACCTACCCCTTCCCTGCTCACTCACTAAAGTTTCCTGGTACACGGCATCACCTTCCCAAAACCAGTTCGGGACAGAAATACTGTTGGCTAATTCCTGGCCTCCTTCACCAAACAGGTAAAAAAATACTCTTGATAATCCGACACGATAATTATTGTATTGTTGAACGTGCCTGTATTCGTGAATTGCCAACTGCTTTGGCCACGGCAGACTGCCTAAATCAAAACTGTTTTGATCAGCCGTCAATTCAAATTCGCTTTTAAATGGCGCCAGCTGAACATAACCGTTAGAAATTGTCGTTTGATTTTGAAAAATAATGTTGATCTTACGTTGGCGACTCCCGATAGTTGGCAAAGTTTCACGGCTTAAGTTTTTTACAATCGAAAAAACATCAGCAGCTTGATTTTCCAATCCTGCCGGAAAGATAATGCGCGCCGTATCATTGTTTATTTGGAACCATTTTAAAGATGGAGGATTGCCGCCGAAGGGCTGGCTGCGGGCCGAAAGAGAAAAAAGTAGTAATGCCAAAAAAACACTCTTAGATCGCATCGGGATAACCCATTCTATGATTGAAATTACCTGATAAGGACCAGAGAAAAAATTTTATAAATAAATTTTATGTTAATGTGGATTGGTTTTTGCAAAATGCAAATTTGGATGACGGAGTACGCCATTCGTAAACGTATTGCGTGGACTCATTTTTATCAGCGATAGTTTTCTCACATTTGTATTAAACTTGGAACCTCGCATGGCATCTCAGAAGCATTCTTTTGCTTTTTCAAGAAATATAGATTCGTTGATAGCAGGTGCTATCGGTTTTTTTATCATCCAGGTTTTCGCACATCACGGTGGAATTGGTGTTTCGCCGGATTCTGTTACGTATATAAGTTCTGCACGAAATTTCCTGGAAGGAAGAGGTTTGATCGGGTTCGATAATCAGCCACTGGTTGTATTCCCGGCTCTCTATCCCCTATTCCTGGCAACTGTCTCGTTTATTACACGATTGGACCCGGTGACTTACGGAGCAATTATGAACGGCCTGTTATTCGCGCTGCTACTTTATTTGTGTGGCTCCATCATGAATGGCTT
>Ga0163162_10000969_pt1 | contig 26659 bp, 20 predicted proteins | sample S55metaG_FD_115310 | JGI IMG/M metagenome (GOLD analysis project Ga0163162, IMG submission 115310) | Switchgrass rhizosphere microbial communities from Kellogg Biological Station, Michigan, USA - S5-5 metaG | ecosystem: Host-associated > Plants > Roots > Rhizosphere > Soil | place: USA... | reverse complement strand
GGCTTCGCGATCGTCCGCGTAACGCTGATAAACGCTTTCCATCGCCTGCGAGTAAGCCGTCGCGCGAGCGTCGTTGTCTCCCTTCTTGCTATAGAACCTGCTGAGGGCCGCAATGTAGTCGCGTTCGCGATCGGTGGCCGGATGCAGAGACTTCGCTTTTTTTAATTCCTCCATCCCACGCTTGACGGTAGCGGCATTGGGATGGTCCCAAAGTTGATGCCACAAACTCATCGCCACGCCCCAGTGGGCCATGGCACAAACTGGATCGTCCTTGGAAATCTGTACGAATTCTTTTTCCGCTTCTTCGTACCAGAAGGAATGCAGCAGCGCGACGCCGCGTTCAAAAGCTTTTTGTGATGATGCAGCGCATGACACCGGGAAGTGAACCGTGCCCAGTTGTTCCGAAGTCAGCTCTTCGTGGTGATGACCTTCATCGGCCCATGCCAGAACTCCAAACAGCGACAGCACCGCAAACAATGTCAAAACGATGCGTTTCATGGAAGTCTCCGTCCGAAGCGAGTCTAGACCGCTGATGAAGTCAGGGTCAAAGCGAAACATCTTTAGTAACCAATCAGTCATACGTCCTTCAGGCACACCGCGTCCATTTGCTGGAACTGTTTCCAGCCTAGAGACTGTCGAGTCTGCTTTCACCAACGGCGCAAATTCACGAGCACATTCAAACCTAATGACTTAGCGAATGCCTGAGAGAGGGCGTCGAATTGCAATCATCTTCGCGGCCATAGCCCTTGCTATCAATGTTGACTCCACCCGCAATCCGGAGTTTCCTCGTGCACCGGTTCGATGCTCGGCCTCGCATTGCATTTCAGGATGACTTCAAGGGAGGGGCCCTCGACTCGACGAAGTGGATCGTAGCGACCTACAAGACCCCGGATTATGTACCCGGCGTAAACAGTGGCACGTATGTGGCATCGGCGATCGATTTCAGCCAGGGGATGCTCCGCATTACGGTCCAGCAACATGCGACCGACAACGGTGTTGAATCGCGCGGCGGCGCCATTCTATCCAGGGAATTGTTCGGCTACGGGACCTATGACTTCGAGATGCGCATGAGCAGTCTGTCGCCAACTCCTGAGGGCGACGGAGCCTCCTCAACCGGAGCCGTGTCATCTGCTTTTATTTATTACAACAAGTCGGAGACTGAAATCGATCTGGAGTTCCTGGGGAATGAGAATGCCATGTGGGTCACCTCGTGGCGGAACCCCAACCCCGCTCTCGACCCCACAACGCAACTTAAGACCAGCAACAAGGTAGTCGAGCACAATCTGGCGGATCGATTCCGGCACTACTCTCTGGTCTGGACACCTACAGCTGTGGATGTCTACATCGACGGCACGAGAGTAGCCCACCAGACCGAGCACATACCGCAAAATCCAGCGCACATCATTCTCCAGCACCGCGGTACGAACAGTAAGAAATGGGGCGGCGTGGCCGCTGTCAGCGTGGAACGTTATTTCTTTGTGCGCTTCGTGAAATTCACGCCCGTAGGAGCCAGATAGCCCATGCTTACTTTCATCCTGTGTGTCCTCGGGCTGCGTCTCTCCCTCAGCATCGCCAAATACGCCTGGTCGATCGTGATGCGTATCGGCCATCCTAAACTTTCCGGCCTGGTGCAGGATTACGCACTCGAACCAACGGTCAGCATACTGCTCCCCTGTTTTAACGAAGGGCCAGATGTGTACAACTCCATCCGGACAATTCTCGAATGCGACTATCCGGCAGGCAAGTTTGGAGTTATCGCCACCGATGACCGCTCACGGGATGACAGCTGGGAGTGGCTTCAAAAAGCGGCGGCGGATTTTCCGGGACGCGTAATCGCCCGGCAAAATTCCAGGAACATGGGGAAATCCCGCACCCTGATTGACGCTTCCCACTTATCCACTTCCGACATCATTCTTGTGATCGATTCCGACTGCATTTTTGCAAAGGACACGATTCGGGAGCTGGTGTCTTGCTTCGCCGATCCGAAAATGGGAGTTGTTGGCGGCACAGTTGGGGTTCGAAATCCCAACACCAATTCCCTCACGCAAGTGCAGACCTACGTCTACTTCCTCGCTTTCGATTTGTGGAAGACCTTCGAGAACTGGACGAAGTCGGTGACCTGCGTCGGAGGCTACCTCATGGCGATCCGGCGCCATTTGTTCGAACAGATCGAACCCAAGATCCTGACCCGAAACTGGTTTGGAGTAGAGGTGATGGAAGGGGAAGACCGCTACATTACGCATCATGCCCTCCTGCTGGGCTATGACACCTATGTAAATCCCAAGGCGCGATGCTGGACCACCGCGCCTGACAAGTATGCGCAGTTCTTCAGCCAGCAGTATCACTGGAGAAAAAGTGGAGCCCGTGATCTGTGCATGACTTACAAATCGCTTTGGAGCCACCTCGGGATCATGCATCCGAACGGTATTTATTGTTCCACGGTCGCTCCTTTGACCGTATTGACATTCACTCTTGGAATCTTCATCGCTCCCTTATTCGATCCTTTGTTTTTCCTGCATCCGATCACGCTCGTCATTTCGCTGGCCACGGGCGCGGTTCTGCGCATGATCATCTCCAGGCATTTTCCGGATCAAAAGATCGCCAACCCCCTTGCGTTTGCCTTCTTCGGATTCTGGTGGATCATCAACTCTTTTTATCTGACCGTCTTGTCTCTGCTCACCTTCGACTTTAGCGATTGGGGAAGCCGGGCCAAGAAACGGGTCAGACGTCCGGGACAGGAATTATGCACTTAGAAGACATCAAACCCGCCATCAATCGTTCCGTGCTCATGCTCTACCGCGTCTTCGCCATTGTCACCTTGTACGCGGTTCTGGCGGGAGTCGTTATGTTTGCCTTCGGAAGCGCATTTTATGCGGGTAGCAAGACGTGGGTTGCGCCCGTCATTCTTTCCCAAGGTGACAAGGAAGCGCTTGATCTGACCAGCAAAACTCTTTCCACCCAGAACACCGTCGATGACCTGAAGTTGGACATGGCGAAACTCGAAGACACGATTGGGGAGGCTCAGTTGCATAAGGCAAAGCTCGAGACGCTTCTCCCCGCCATTGATCGAGCCATTGCGCAAGAGAACCGGCATAAGCGAGAAACCGGTCCGGTACTCGTCAGTCTGGACAGGCAGAAAAACTCCGACGTCACGCGCACGCAGAGTGCGCTGACAAAACTTGCCGATGTTAACGCCACCATCGATAAAGAGCTGGCTGCGGGGCTCATTACCAAAACCGACGCGACTCAGGCCACGCTGCAGTTAGTGAAGTCGAACGGGGACCTTACCGACAGCCGGATTGCGACCACATTACTGAAGGACACAATCTGGGAGAAGACGCTTCCCTCCACAACTTCCCTCGACACTCTTCACAAGAAGGCAGAACTCGAGTCGGAAATCGCCTCTCTGGGAATCGTCATCGACTCTGCGCAGAAGCAGATCGCGACGGAAAGAAACCAGGCGGCGAAACTGGATGAGGCATTAAAGATCGCTAAACAGACGCCTCTCTGGGCCGCGAGGCAAGATGCCAGAACGAATGTGGCATTGGTGCCGTACGACAACCAGGCGGTGGCAAACGAAGGCGCTCCGGTTTACGACTGTTACCTGAGTTTCGTCGTCTGCCGTCAAGTTGGCACTGTGAAGGTAAGGTTCGCCGGGGAGCAACACACGACCCATCCCATTTTTCGAAGTGACTTGAGGGGATTCCTCGTGCAACTGCAACTGACCGTTCCGGATTCCGCCAAGTCCAAGACTTTGTTTGTAGGGAGTAAGCCGCTCCTATTTTAACTTTTACGAAAGGGTACCCTGTTATGAAAAAGTCAACGTTACTCATCACCGCCGCCCTGTCCTGTTGCACCGCAGCAGTTGCGGGAGAGAACCAGGCCGCTGAAGCTGCATATTGCAAATATGTGAATGAGCAGGCCGCTGCACAGCGTGATCTTCTTCGCACACCGTCTGCCATTGTGGGGCCGACGCAGCCGAGTGCTGGCACACCACCGCAGGTAATCTTCGGCCTCACCGGCAGTCTCGCCAACAACCTGAAAGCGCCCCTCACCATGAAAGCCGCACGCGCTTCATGTGATCTCTTCGCGGCCCAGACCGAGGCCCAGCAGCGCATCCTGTTCGCCGAACCGAAGATGGAGAGAGACGCTCTCATGAATCGGCTCGAGTTGGTTCAGCAAGGCTCAGACCAGCTGGACAAGATGATTCAAGACGAAAGCAAAATGGTTGAGGCGAAAAACGTGACTCGCCAGGCGCTCTATTATTTGCAATCCGCAAGAGCGCGGCTGGACATGCGGCGCACCTCGGCCCTGACCGGACTTCTTCCCGAAGTCCCGGAGATGAGCAATGAGCCACTCCGCATCCTGCTCAACAAGAAGCTTCATGCCGAGGAAGCAAGCCAGAAAGCCAGCACCAAGCTTACGGCGGCAAACGGCTGGGACCTTGTGATTACCGGCGGCGGACGCCGTCAGATCGGGCAGTTCAATTCCAACCCCACTATCTCGGAGTTCGGCGGGTTTGGCGAGGCCAGCCTGACCTACAATTTTGGACGGCATGCCGCCAACCAGCACCTCGATCGCTCCACCGCAGCATACATGGAGCTCAAGAACAATCAGTACGAGGATGTCTCGCGGCAATCGACCATTCTAAAGAAGCAGATCGAAGACACTCTTTCGTTCCTGCGCCCGCAGCTCTCCGCTTTGCTCGAGCGCGATACCGACATCGAGAATTCGCTGCAGAGTATCGAAGGACTGGCTACCAACAACTCGCAGGCGTTCAAGCACCAGTTGATCGCTGACCGCATCGTTTTGCGGGTTGACATTGGCGATATCCAATATCGACAGAACTGGCTGGAATCCTACTTGCGGGACAACTTCTAGAACCCCCGTGCCAGGCTCGGGATCACTCCATCACGAGAGTGAGGAACTCCGAGCCAGGCCAATTAGGAGGCCGCACGCTAGACCCCGAACCGCCTTCGATAGGCGCTCGGGGACGCCCCGGTGTGGCGGTGGAAGAGTTGGCGGAAATAGGCGACATCCTGATAGCCGACGGCGTCGCTGATCTCTTGCATGGTGCGATGGTCGCTCTCCAGCAGGCGCTTGGCAGCGGCAACGCGTAATTTCTGGAGGTAGATCAGCGGGCTGTCTCCCGTGGCTTGTTTGAAACGCCGAACAAAGTTGCGCAGGCTCATACCCACACGGCGGGCGGGGGCCTCAAGCGGAAAAGTCCGATGAAAATTCTGGTGCAGCCACTCCTGCGCACTGGAGATGCTGTCATCGGAATGCTCGGTCTTCAGAGGGACAACAGCAAAACCGGCTTGCCAGGCGCGTGGAGTTTCGATCAGCAATGCCTTGGCTGTTTGCAGGGCAATGTCGTGTCCGCAGAATTTCTCGACCAGGTACAGGCTCAGGTCGAGCGCGGCATGCACGCCTCCGCCACAGTAGAAGCCGCGGTCTTCGGTCACCATGAGTTCCGGCATCCACTTCACCCGGGGATATTTTTCGCGGAAACGCTCGGCCAGACCCCAGTGGGTTGTGGCGCGCTTACCATCGAGCAGGCCAGTCGCGGCGACCAAACCCACGCCTGAACATACACTAGCGATGGGAACGCCGCGTTTGTGCCAGCGCCTCAACCAGGGAACGACGGCGGCATTGCGCTCGACCACGTCGTCCACACTTACTCCAGTGGTCGGGATAAAGATAAGTTCGCTCTTGCGGATGTTTGCGATCGCTGTGTCGGGCTGAATATAGATGGGACCATCACAGCGGACCGCGCGACCGTCCGCCGATGCCGTGGTTACGTGAAAGCGGGGATCCGCCTTTGCTCCGGTGAGATAGTTCCACAGCGCGCCCGCGTGCTTGAAGACTTCCATTGGGCCGATCGCAGTCGATGAAAACGTTTCGTCGAGAAATAAGACCGTGACTTCTATCATGGTTCGCTCTTCTTCATTCAGAATGGCCTAATCACCTACGTATAATGGCAAATCCGCCATCTTGTGGCAAGCGTGTTCTGCGTCTACGCTTGGCGATAGTGAGAGAAGAGTCTTCAGTCGTCGGTCTTCAGTCGTCAGCGAATTTAAGGGCTTTAACGACTGAAGACTGACGACCGACGACTGATCCCAAGGAGGATCTATGAAGAAATACATGATCGAAAGAGAGATACCGAAGATAGGAAGTCTGGAACGGGAACAATTACAGGAGGGTGCAGCCAAATCCAACCAGGTCTTGCGCCAACTGGGACCGGACATTCAGTGGCTGGAATCTTTCGTGACTCCTGACAAGATGTACTGCATGTATCTGGCGACGGATGAGGCGCTTATCCGGCGGCATGCAGAACTGAGCGGATTTCCTGCAAGCAAGGTCACTGAGATCGGCAAGATCATTGACCCGACCACGGCCGCACACTGCTAGGCAGGAGTCCGCGACCAGTCATCGTCCTCTGAGCTTTCAGAAATGGGAGTACTTTCGGGGAGACGATGACCATCCCCCGGGTTTTTTCATCAACAAATCAGGCGAGCCAAGATCTACTTCAGGTGTTCCACAAGGAATAGATCTGACAGGTTACGGGTATATCCGAAGACGTAGTGCTCTTCGTCGGCCGCGAGTCGAGGGCAGGAAACACCCACTACGCCTGCTAAGTCAGCGGGGTGAACCGTTTTCCAGTCTGTCCTGGCCCCAGTCGAAAGATCAAGGCGCGAGACGGTGCAGGAGGTTTCTCCGCGTTTGCCGATCAGCAATGCTTTTTCGTCCTTGGTCCAGCGAATCGGCGTCTCTCCAGCCTGAGAACCGCGCACCGGTTGCGGATCGCCCCCGTCCACGGAAACCAGAGCGATACCGTCGCTGGTGACCGCAGCAATTCTCTTGTCATCGGAAGTGATCGAGTGAGGATACGACCCCACGCCGTAGCCCTCCGCCGTGATAGGACGGGGCTGACCGCCATCCAGAGTCGTAACATAAAGACGATCGGCGTGGCCGGGCTCGTGACCTTGAAACAGGATCCGTTTAGAGTCGGAGAAAAATTGCCCACCAGCCGGAATCACGCTGCCCGTAGAAACGGCGCGCTGCTGCCCTACACCGGTTGGTAGAAGTACGAAGTCGGGAGGGGACACGTTCTGGCGCAAGACCAAAGCCCACCTGCCGTCGGGCGAAAAGGCATTGCCGGAACCCTGGCCCAGACGAACCGCAGAGGCGCCCGTGGTATCACGAGTGAACACTGCATACTCGCCACCGCCAGCCTCGCCGGCCTCGATGAACAATATGAGTTTTCCATCGTTCGAAATGTCGATAGGGACGGTCCAATCCTGCCAGCTCAGGTCGCGTTCCTTACTTTCACCCGGCGCCAGGCCGATGGCCCCAGCGCGCATGGCATCCCGCGAAATCAAAGCCTGACCGGCAGGGCCGACGTCGTGGAGGGTAAGGGTTCCGGGAGCGCTCAACAGTTCCCGCACCTTCCCAGACAGCGTAACGCCGCGCAGCGAACGGCTGAAACCCGTGGCCGTTGCGGTGAACCAGAACTCATCTCCGGAAGGAGACCAGGCAGCTCCCATTACACTCGCCCAGCGTTCCGTGAGATCAGTCTTCTTGCCACTCAGATCAACGATACTGATAGTCCCACCGTCATCTCCGAGCAGATTGTGATCGATGAATGCGAGCCGATCTCCCCTGGCCGAGAAACGTAAATGGCTGATCCAGCCGGCGGTCTGATAAAGCACTTTGCCGATGGGATATTCGATTCGACTCTGGCTGTTCACGACGTGGACCACCGCGACGTTATTGCCATCGGGAGCCCAATCGGCGGTTTCGACGTTGTCCAGGAGTTCGCGCGGGGCATCCGCGCCGATCGAAACCTGGGCCAACGTTCCGCGATGCGTAAAGTGATTGGGGCTCACACTAAAGCGCCGCAGCACTGCCATCTGTCCGCTCGACGAGACTGCCAGGACCTCCGTGTCCGCCAGGCCCAGATCCCGGGACTCGGTGGAATTAGCTGAGCTGATAAAGACCGCTTCCGGAGCGCCTTCCCAGGCGGCGCTGTATATCGCCGACCGCGGGTCTGGAGCAAACCGGGCAGCGAACAAGGCGCCTCGGCGGAAACTCAACTCACGGAAGGTGGGGACGGGTCGAATCGCGGACCGCTGTCCTGTCAGATAACAGGCCACGCCGACGGCGCCCAGCGCCAGCAGGAAAACTCCGGCAAGCACGGGAAGCTTGGTTCGTTTCTTTTCAACGGGCGCGACCGATCGGGAACTGTCGCTGACTGCTGCCGGAATCGCAGCCGGAGTAGATCCCGACCCCGAGGTGGCTGCCGTTAGCTCTTGTCCCGAGATCGTCTGTCCGGTCGAAGAGGTTTGCCAATCGCGCTGCAGCCGTTTCAGGTCAGCCCGGATGTCGGCTGAACTCTGATATCGCAGGTCGCGGTCCTTTTCCAGAGCTTTGTTGACGATGCGTTCCAGCTCCGGCGGCAGGTTGGGATTCAGGCGGACAGGCGAAGTCGGAACCTTGTTCAGAATCGCGTTGAAGATCGCAGCCGACGTACTGCCTTCAAAGGGGAGACGTCCGGTGCACATTTCGTACAGCACGATTCCGAAGGAAAAAATGTCGGTGCGGGCGTCGAGTTCCTCCGCGAGCGCCTGCTCGGGACTCATGTAGGCCACCGTGCCCAGCGCGGCGCCCGGCGACGTCAAGTGCTCGAGGCCAACTCCGGTCGCGGCCGTGATCTCGGTCGGTTCGAGCTTTCGGCCGTCGCCGACTTTTGCCAGTCCGAAATCGAGGATCTTGGCATGGTTGCGCTCGGTGACGAAAACATTCGCCGGCTTAATGTCGCGATGGACAATGTTCTTGGAGTGGGCCGCCTCGAGCGCATCGGCAATTTCAATCGCCAGACTCAAAAGCAATCGCAGTTCGATCGGACGGAAGGCGATGCGGTGCTTCAGCGTCGTCCCTTCCAGAAACTCCATCGCGATGAACGATTGATTGTCGTGCTGGCCAACCTCGTAGATCGTGCAGATATTGGGGTGGTTCAGCGCGGAAGCGGCTCGGGCCTCCCGCCGGAAGCGTTCGAGCGCCTGTGCGTCGTGGGAGAGTTCGTCAGGAAGAAACTTCAGGGCAACGAATCGACCCAGTTGGGTGTCTTCGGCTTTGTAAACGACTCCCATCCCACCGCCGCCCAGCTTGTCCACAATGCGATAGTGCGAGATGGTCTGGCCGATCATGAAGTTCGCTAATGTTAGGCGGGACGCCGGGGCAAGTCAATTAGGGCGGGAAAACGGGCCAACCCTTCCTATTGCAGACGAAAGCGTTCATTCATCAACCGCTGCAGCCGGGGCTTGTAGAGGATGTCATACGCCAGTTCTTTATCAGGAAACATGGCAAGCGCGGCTCGTTTAGTACCAGCCACCAGTTCTGAGGCTTCTTCCACGGTGAGATTGGGATCCTGGCCGATGACCGACATCACCATGCTCATCATCATCTGCAGGCGGCGGATGTTTCTGGCCTCTAATTCCTTCTCGGTCAGGTGTGTGGAGATTTCGGCCCGCTTCCGTGTACTCATTGCGCCCCCGGACTGATAAAACAACCGCAACAGCGCTCATTTCATCAGATGCTCGGCCACAAAGGGACGTTGCGCTCATCCCAATGGGGCCTATTCTGTGGGCATTTGGCGCTAAACGCAACCTCTCTGGGTGCCGAACTTCGGATACTGGCGCTACCCGAGTTACAATCAGACGGCTGCAAGATAGAATCATTTGGAGAATTTATGAACGACCGTACCGCCGGGCGCTCCAATCCCGCTCCTAATCCCAACGAAAAGCTGGTGCGAGTTTTCGATACAGAACAGGAATCCGAAGCGCTGGTCGTGCATGGCCTGCTGGAGTCCATCGGCATCGATTCCGACGTCACCTCGCTCGACGCGCAGCAGGATATTCTCCCCGGAGTTGGCGGCACCGTGATCCTGGTGCGGGAAGAGGATGCTGCCAAGGCGAAAAGTGTGATCGAAGAATATCGCCGGGCGCCGGGCGCCGACGAGACCGCGGAAATCGATATCAGTGGACTTCCGCCAGAGGAAAACTAGTTGTCACTGTGATGCCGTCCAGATAGAACGTGACTGCGCCGTCGAGGTCGGTGCGGTAAGTCATGATGTGGGCTTCACCCAGCCGGGCCAGAACTTCTCTCCGCGGATGTCCATAAGTATTTCGTGCTCCCACTGAAATCACCGCGAACCGAGGATGCACCCGGTCCAGCAACAGCGGAGTCGTCGAGGTTGCGCTTCCATGGTGTGCCACTTTCAGCAGGTCTGCTTGCGGCTGCTCCTGCGCGATTTGCTGCTCCGATCTTCGCGTCTTGCCGTAAGCCACTTTCATCACCAGCGATTCATCGTTGCGTCGCGTTGCCGGATCGGCTGCTCCAGGGGCCATGACGCGTACTTCGGCTCCGCCGAAGTCGAACCTGTCGCCCGCCTGATGTTGGACTACCCGGACGCCGAGTTGCTGGGCTTCTTGTACCAACACCTTCATCGCTGGATCCGATGGATCGCCCAGCCATAATTCTCGCGGGCGAAAGTTAGCAAGTATCGCCGCCGCTCCGCCCATGTGGTCTGCATGCGGGTGCGTGATGGCCACGGCATCAAGCCGGCTGATAGAACGAGACCAGAGGTACGGAGATACCACGTCTTCGCCGATGTCCAATTCCGAATGCACCCACTGCGGCAGACCTCCCGCGTCCACCAGCAAAGTTCGGCCGTCAGGTGCGACCAGAAGGATCGAGTCTCCCTGGCCGACATCGATAGCAGTCATCTCAAGCACCGCGGGTCGGACTTGAGGATGCGGTAGGACAGCGGAAATCCAGAACGCGCTGGCGGCCAACCCGGTGAGTCCAACTGCGGCCAGCCATGCACGCCGGCGAACCAGAACCATCGCCAGCGCGATCGACAGCGCGCTCAACAGGATCACGATCGTGCCCGGCGTGGGTACTCGCAGATCGGCGACGCGCAATCCGCCCAGCCAGCGTACCGTGCCGGCAATGCCTTCGAGTGCGAAACCGGCGATCAGAACCGGAATCTTTGCCAGAGCGTGTGAAATAAATCCCAGGGCCATGGCGGTGACGGCTGCAGGCATCAGCAGTTCCATCAAAGGGACAACCAGCATGTTGGCAGGCAATCCCACCACCGTTGCGCGATGGAAGTAGTACGCCATGGGAAGCGCCAGTCCGATCTGCATGACCCCGGAGATCAGCAAGAGTTCGCTCCCGCCTAGCAACAGACGCGAAACTCCGGCCAGTGCCGGCAAGGGAATGCGGCGGCCAACAAAACGCTGCAGTCGCCCGGCAATCATTCGCAAGTCCAGACGGAACTGCACAACGCGAGCGGGGAGAACAAAGTCGTACGAGCCTGAAGCGATGTGCCTTGAACCTCGAAGGTAAGGTTGCGTCGTCCGTTCCAAGAGTGGGATCCCCACCGCGGCCACCAGCCATACGCATAGAACGTTAGTTGGAAGCTCGCTCCGAACAGGACTTGCGGATTAACGATCGTCAACCCGAGCGCCGCCGCGCCAATAGCGTTGAGCATCGACTTCTCGCGATAGAGCAGACGGGCACCCAGATAGAGAGCCAGCATCAGTGTGGCCCTCCAGACCGGCGAGCCCAGTCCGGTCAACAGCGCATACACCACCATCAGCGATACCGTGATAGCCCCGGCAAAGAGATCGCTGAGCCACAGACGCCGCAGAAACCAGAACGTGACTAGTGCGAGGATGCTCACATTCATCCCCGAAACCACAAGCACGTGGTAGGTGCCCGAACGCTGGAAATCCGCGCGGGTGGGGCGATTGATGAATGCATCTTCGCCGATCACCATGGCGTCCATGAGCGCAGCCTGATGTGGCGGCCATAGGGCGTGAACTTCCTCGATGATGCTGCGATGGATTTTTGAGCGCCAGAGTTCGGCCTGGCTGCCGGCAAAGCCGGGAAGCACCTCAACACTCGCAGCCTTGGTCGAGGCCATGGCGACGATTCCGTTTTCTAACAAGAATCCTTGATAGTCGAACGCCCCGGGGTTGCGGTAGTTGCGTGGGAGAGAAAGTTTGGCGGGAAAGCGCAGTCGTTCTCCGTAGGTAAAGTAGAGGAAGGCGTTCGCTTTCTGATCCCGTTCATTCTTCGGCAATTGCTGGTAGATATTTACGCGCAGCCCGCCTGTGACGGCAGAAGCTTCGTTCTCCCGTGTGATCTGTTCCGTCTCAACCTCGAGTCTCTGGCGAAAACCGCCGCCAACATCCTCTTGCGGCATTCCTTCTTTAGTGACGTGAGCGGTGACAATGACTTTCGTTCCATCTGCAAATTGGAGAAGACCGGAGCCGGACTCGGCAGTCGGAACGCGTACCTGGACTAACAAAGCTCCAAGAAAAAACATCGTGGCGAGTCCGGCCATGAACGCAGCTCGGGCTCGTCGTCGCAACCAGTAGAGACTCGACGACGCAAAGGCGATCCAGGCTATGAACCACCAGAGTGGCGGCCGCCAGGCGTGAACACCCACAGCGATTCCGGCAGCAAAAGCCAGTGCAGCCCAAAGCATAGGCTCCCGTCCATGCGGATTTGAGTTGTTTTGTGAAGTCACCAGAGGCCACGTGGGAACAGCCGCCCTCGACCGTTCGGTCGAGCAACCCTGGACAGTGTCTGGCACGTAGCGGACCTGCGCTCTGCAGGACAGCCGGGGACGGCTGCCTCTGCATGGTCGGCGCTAACGTACCAGGTGGAAAACACTCTCCAGGTGATAAGTCTGAGGAAATAAATCCACGAGATGCGCCTCCTCGACCCGGTATCCGGACTGGAGCAGTCGAGCCAGATCGCGCGCGAGAGTTGCGGGATCGCATGAAACATAAGTGATGCGAGGAGTCTTCAGCTTCACCAGCGCTTTGATCACCTTCTCGCCCAACCCGCTGCGTGGCGGATCGACCACCACCAGCGCTGGACGCAACTTGCCGACCGCATTTTCCAGATACTGTTCCGTGGTGGCGCGGACGGCCTTCACGTTCGCGGGCGAATTGTATAGCAGATCGGCATGAGAAGTCGGTGACGACTCAACAGCAATCACACGTTCGAATTCCCGATTCAGGACAGAAGAGAGGAGCCCGACGCCTGCATAGAGATCAAGCGCGGTGCCCGTGGCGCCAGCGACCTTGCCGGCCGCCCGGTTGGCGTCCCGGCCACCGCGAGTAACGATGTCCACCAACTCATCAGTCAAGTGTCGGTTGACCTGGAAAAACGCTCCCGCACTCACCCGGTAAGAAGCCAACTTGGTCGTGTATATAAGGTGGGCATCCGCGCCGCCGAGCGATTTCGGATCGCCCTGGCCTTCCGCCTTCGCAGCCCGCGCCGCAAAGAACGCCACGGCCAAAATCTCAGCAAGACTGGTTTTCAGGTCCGCGGCGAATTGCTCCATCGCAACTTCGGGTAAGCAATAAACTTCCGCTAGAAGCTGCGTGTCATCGCCATTGGCGAAGAATTCGACTTCCAGAATCCCAGTGGAAACTTTACCCGCGCGTCCCAACTGCCACACCGCAGTGAGGGCGCGGTTGATCAACGGCGAACTGATCGGACAATCCTCAACCACCAGCAATTCGTGGGAATTGAATTTGAAATATCCCATCGCGAATTCCGGCGCGGTCTGGATCTTGAATCGAGACCGGTTGCGGTAATGCCAAGGCGGTGAGGCATGAACGTGGAGCTCGCGATCCAATTCCAACTTGGCAATTCGCCGCAGGTTTTCTTTCAGAATGGCAGCTTTGATCCCGAGCTGATGTTCGTAGTCGGTGTGTTGATAGTGGCATCCGCCACAGCGTTGGAAGTACGGACACCGCGGAGCATTGCGCCGAGGAGAGGCAGCGACAACTTCTTCCAGCCGGGCCCGCGCAAACCCCGGCTTCTGTTCACGTAAAGCCGCTTCCACAGTTTCGCCGGGCAAGACGAACGGTACAAACACTGCTTTGCCCGAACCATGCTCGTCGGCAGGAAGTCGCGCCAAACCTTCTCCGCCGTAGACCAGCTTTTCAATTGTAAGTCGCAAGCCTAGATTCTACAGGTTCGGTACGTGTGGAGCGGACACTCTTGTCCGCCGCTTTTGAAGTTGAAGTTTGTTCGGAACCTAACGTCGGGTGGAAGTCGATTGGAAAAAACAAGTCCAGGTCAAAAGCGGCGGACAAGAGTGTCCGCCCCACACAACAAACTACATATAGAACAGGCTCAATCTCGGCAAGCCGTATTTCTCCAGCAGGCGCTTGTGCAGATATTGCTTTTGCAACTGATCGATCTGTGCCGCCGGCATCTTGCGCCGGTAGGGGCCTAACTCGCGATCTGCTTCAGCCCGCACCTGGACAATATCGTCATCCGGCGTCGCCGCCAGCAGCACGGCAAATAGTTTCTCTTCCAGCACAGTGAGCCTTCGCTCCAAGTCTTCAAGTCGTGGTGAACTCTTTTTCATCTCGGAAGCCAGTTCGCGCAGGGTTGATGCCGTCGCTCGCGCCGCCGCCATCCCTGAAATCCCGGGACGCTCTGGAAGTTTTGCGGTAAGCAGAAGATCGGCGTTACGGCGCAGAAAAATTACGATGTCTCCGGTCTGAAAGCCAGCCGGCTTCGCAGTCGAGGTATCGCCGCTGGCTGCGCCCACTACGGCTTCCTTCATCTCTTCGGCGGCCGCGAGCACTTCCTGCGCACAATAGGCCAGACTGTTGACTTTGCGGGGTGTAGGCCGCTTGTCGTAGCGTTCGAACGCGCTGTCGATGCCGCGCAATACGGCTTCGAGTGGAATGCCGGCGTCTTTCCAGGTTTCGATGAGAGTCCAATCCAGGGTCGAAAGGATCAAGAGCCCGCCGCGACGGCGCTGAAAGTGCTCCTCGATTTCAGTGAAATAGTTAAAGTAGTTTTCCACGGACAGCTCAGCGGTTCCGCGGCTTCTGGCCTGGCCTTAAAGCGGAAGAATCTTTGGCAGGGGTGCCGTCGCGACTCGGTTTTGCTTCAGAATTTCTTTCCCAGATAAGACGCAGGCCGTCCAGAGTGAGTAGATCGTCCACGTGCTTGATATGTTTCGATCCTTTGCCGATCAGTGCAGCCAGCCCGCCGGTGGCGACGACCGTGGTCTGCGGTCCCATCTCTTCCAGCAGGCGGTCGAGGATTCCGTCCACCAGTCCGAGGTAGCCGTAATAAAGACCGGACTGGAGGCTGCCGACCGTGGTGCTGCCAATCACGCGCGCCGGGCGGCGGATGGCAACTCTTGGCAGGCGCGCGGTCTTATTGAAAAGGGCGTCGGCAGAAATTCCAATACCCGGACAAATCACGCCGCCTTGATACTCTCCCTTCGCCGACACGCAGTCGAACGTGGTCGCAGTGCCGAAGTCCACCACGATGCACGGACCGCCGAATTTTTCGAACGCTGCCACCCCATTCACAATACGATCAGCGCCCACTTCCGCGGGATTGTCATAGAGGACTGGCATTCCGGTCTTGACTCCGGGTTCGATAAACAGCGGCTTGGTATTGAAATAACGTTCGCAAACCTGTCGCAGCGTGGAATCGACTGGTGGCACAACGGAAGAAATAATGATCCCATGGACTTCCTTGACTTCAATCTTATCCATGGCAAACAGGTTGCGGAAGAGTACACCGTATTCGTCCACGGTCTGAGTCGCTATGGTCGCGACGCGCCAGTTCGCCACCAGCAACTCATGGTGCTGCGATTCTCCGCCACCATGGCGCTTGGCTTTGGCGAAGACACCCAGCACCGTATTGGTGTTACCGACATCAAGAACCAGAAGCATGATTCACACTAGTTCGGAAAATCGCACTGCCCGTGCATTTTCCTACTTCAATCTTACGGTCCCGCTTAGAACGACCCGCAAACCGCCTGCCGTTCTGACCTGCAGAAAACCGCGCGGATCCAGCCCTTCGGTCACCCCTTCAACCCCGTCATTCTCTTCGACGAGTACTTGCCTTCCGCGCACCATCGACGAGCGATCTTGAAATCGGCGCAGAATCGATTCGTGAGCGCCTGGCTTCTCCAGCAGATCGCGATATTCTCGGTCGACAGATTTTAGCAAAGCAGCACACAGTTCCACCCGCGACCACTCGCTGCCGGTGGCCATCCGCAACGAGGTGGCGATGGGCTGCAATTCAGCCGGAAAAGTCGTCTGGTTCACGTTGATGCCAATTCCCACCACAATGTAGCGGACCCGGGTCGGTTCCGCATTCATCTCGGTGAGAATGCCACAAAACTTCTTGCCATTGATCAGAAGATCATTGGGCCACTTCAAATCAGGGGTGGCATGCGCATCGACCTGTTGCACCGCAGCGTGCACCGCCAGTCCCGCAGCCAGCGAAAGCGTCAGCGCCTCGGAAGGCGGCAACGGCGGACGCAGCACAACCGAACAATAAATTCCCGTCGAGGCCGCCGACTCCCATCGATGTGCGCCGCGTCCGCGCCCAGCGGTCTGTTCTTCAGCTACGAAAGCGCTTCCTTCAGGCGCGCCCGCCGCGGCACTCTCCATGGCTTCAATGTTCGTAGAACCAATCTTGTAATAATGATGAAAATTGCGCTGAACGTCCGCGCCGAAGATCGTGCCCTTCAGCGCTGGCGCGAGCATGTCGGGAAGCAGCAAGTCGGGCACGGCTTTGAGCTGGTATCCCGTCGCCGGATGTCCGGCAATCTCAACTCCCAGCGAGCGCAATTGCTGCACCAGTCGCCACACTTCGGAGCGGTTGGTCCCAATCTCCTCGGCGATCTTGGTGCCGCTCGCTACCACGGTAGCGTTCTCCATCAGCAAGCGGACGATTCGCCCCAAACGCAAGTCCGTGCGTTGCGGCGCAGGATCGTGTGGCCGCGGGCGACTCACTCGCGCAGCCTTGCCAGCATTTCGTCTTGTAGCGTTATTCGTAATGCAAGGAATTATGCGGGAGAGCGGAAGAAAGAACAAATGCCAGCGGTTTTGCGATTTAGCTAAAAGCCAGGAGCTAGAAGCTAGAAGCTTTCTTACACCGGCGACACGCGCAAACTCATGTCCGCAGCTACAGTCGAATGAGTCAACGCACCCACGGAAATAAAATCCACTCCAGCATCGGCATACGCCCGCACGTTTTCCAGCGTGATTCCTCCGGAACATTCCACCGGAATACGCCGCTCGGCCCTGGCACAGCACTCGATTGCGGCTTTCACCTGTTCGACCGGCATATTGTCGAGCAGGACAGCCTCTGCGCCGTGGGTGAGCGCTTCTTCCAGTTCCGCCAGGCTTCGGACTTCCACCTCGATCGGCTGCGATCCACGCCGGTTTCGGTGCGCTCGTTCGAGAGCAGGCGCGATGCCTCCGGCAAGCGCGATGTGATTCCCCTTGATCAACACTCCGTCGGAAAGATCCAGGCGATGGTTCTGACCTCCGCCGCATCGCACCGCATATTTATCGAGCATGCGCAGGCCGGGCGCGGTTTTACGAGTGTCGAGGATGTGCGCCCGGGTGCCGGAAACTGCGTCCACAAATTTGCGAGTCAGGGTCGCGATCCCGCTCAACCGTTGCAGGAAGTTCAGAATCACGCGTTCGCAGGAAAGTACGACGCGCGCGTTATGGCTTACTACCGCAATGGTTTGACGATTGTGCAGCCGTACTCCGTCGAAAATTTCGGGATGGCTGGTCACTTCGTAGTGCGAAGTGACGGCCCCATCCAGCACGGCGTAAACATCCAAAATGCGCGACACGCAGCCCACTCCAGCGAGAATGCAATCCTGCTTTGCGATGATGGTTCCAGCGGCGCGCTGGCTGGGATCGATGCAGGCATAGCTGGTCGCGTCGCTGGTGGCGCGATCTTCCAGCAACGCGTTCTCGACAACGGCCGTTATGCGGCGACTGTTCCAATCCATAACTTAGCCAGAAACTGAGAACCGGCAACTAAAAACTGTTTTATTTTAAACAAGTCCGCGGCTATCAGATGTCAGTTTTCAGTCGACCCTAACTGTTCCAGACTGTTTCGTATTTTCTCTCGCAAGCCTTCCAATTCTGTCAGGCGTTTTCGCATTCCATCGACAACTTTGGCCGGAGCTTTTGCCAGGAACTGCTCATTGCCCAGCTGACGCTGTCCATTGGCCATTTCTTTCTCAACCTGCTCCAGTTCCTTCGTAAGACGTGCACGCTCGGCGGCCACGTCAATCTTCTTCTCATAAACCACGTGGACATCGAACCGCGCCGTGGAGCGTGCGCCGGCAATCTTTGCCAACGAGTTCTCGACGAAGGTTACACCTTCCACGCCCGCGAGCCGCTCGATGGCACTCTGATTCTGTCCCAGTAGCGACTTGATTTCTGCGGCCGGCGCGTAGACCTGAATCGGAACTTTCTGTTTCTGCTCGACTTTCAATTCCGCCCGCAAATTGCGGACTGCGACGATCAAATCCTGCACGATCGCCATGCTGGTCTTGGCCGCAAGGTCCACTTGCTTCTCATCGGCCTGAGGATACGTCGCCAGCGCAATCGATTTCAGCGGTGGATTGCCATCGTAAACGGCGTGCCAGATTTCTTCCGTGATAAACGGCATCACCGGATGCAGCAGCCGCAACGACGCCTCAAACAGGCTGACCAGGTTCCCGCATGCAATGCCAGCAGCAGCTCCGTTCTCAGGCGCGAGACGCGGCTTCGCCAGTTCGATGTACCAGTCGCAGAAATCACCCCAGAAGAAATCGTAAATCCGGTTTGCGGCTTCATGAAAGCGGAAAGTCTCCCATGCTTCGTTGACATCTTTCGTCACCCGATGAAAACGAGAGAGGATCCAGTGATCCTCCAGAGTCGTGGGATGGAATCCGGCAAGATGCTGGTCCAGACCTTTTAGGAATTCCTGCTGCTTCCAGATTCCAGCCTGCTCCACCCGGTCCACGTTCATGAACATGAAGCGGGCGGCATTCCATATCTTGTTGGCAAATGCGCGATAGCCATCGGTACGGCTCTCACTGAATGCAATGTCGGTACCGGGCGCGGCCATCGCTGCCAGAGTGAATCGCGTCGCATCGGTGCCGAAGCGCTGAATGATATCCAGCGGATCAATGACGTTACCCTTGGTCTTCGACATTTTCTGCCGGTCAGCATCGCGCACCAGTGCGTGAATGTAGACCTGGCGGAATGGGACGCTGTCGTCTTTCTTGTCCGCCCAGCCGCTGGCTGCTTTCAGGGCAGGATCCTGCTGATGCCCCTGCATGAAGTGGCAGCCGAACATGATCATGCGCGCGACCCAGAAGAACAAAATCTCGTAAGCAGTGATCAGCAGCGTCGTCGGATAGAAAACTTCCTGATCGCGCGTCTTCTCCGGCCAGCCCAGCGTAGTGAAGGGTAGTAGTCCGGACGAAAACCACGTGTCGAGGACGTCGGTGTCCTGTTTCAATTCCGACTTGCCACACTTCGTGCACTTCGCCGGCGCCTCGCGCGCGACAATAATTTCTCCACACTTGCAGTGCCACGCCGGAATGCGATGCCCCCACCACAACTGCCGCGAAATGCACCAATCGTGGATGTTGTGCATCCAGTTCAGATAAATCTGCTTATAATTCTCCGGGACAATCGTGATCTCGCCGTTCTCGACCACTTCGGTCGCCTTGTCGGCCAGCGGCTTGATCTTGATGAACCATTGCGTCGAGAGCCGCGGCTCTACAACGGTCCCGCAGCGCTCGCATTTGCCGATGGCGATGGTATAGTCCTTTTCGCCGACCAGAAATCCCTGCGTACGCAAATCTTCGAGCACGCGCTCGCGCGCGGCGAAACGGCTCAATCCCGCGTAGGGACCGGCGTTCTCGTTCATGTGAGCGTGCTCATCCATGAGGTCGATCTGCGGCAGGTTGTGTCGCAGCCCAGCCTGAAAGTCGTTGGGATCGTGTGCCGGGGTCACCTTCACTGCGCCGGTGCCGAACTCAGGGTTCGCCAGTTCGTCGGTGATGATCGGAATCTCCCGATTCATCAGCGGCAGCAGAACATTCTTGCCATGCAGATGCTTGTAGCGTTCGTCTTTTTCGGTGACCGCAACCGCGGTATCGCCGAGCATCGTCTCGGGACGGGTAGTCGCCACCGCGATAAACTCGTCTGTTCCCACCACGGGATAGCGAATCTCAAACAGCTTGCCTTGAACTTCCTCGTGCTTGACCTCAAGATCGGAAATCGCCGTCTCGCACCGCGGACACCAGTTGACGATGTACTTGCCGCGGTAAATCAATCCTTCTTCATACAGGCGGACGAAAACCTCGATCACTGCGCGCGACAGGCCTTCGTCCATGGTGAAGTATTCGCGGTCCCAGTCGACCGACGCGCCCAGCCGCTTCATCTGGTCGAGAATCGCGCCGCCGTAATGCCGCTTCCACTCCCACACCCGCTCGATGAACGCCTCGCGCCCCAGGTCGCGGCGCTTCTTGCCTTCCGTCGCCAGCTGGCGCTCCACCATCATCTGGGTCGCGATGCCGGCATGGTCGGTGCCCGGCAGCCACAGCGTCAGAAATCCCCGCATGCGATGCCAGCGCACGATGATGTCCATCTGCGTCTGGTTCAGCATGTGGCCCATATGCAACCGGCCCGTCACATTCGGAGGCGGAAGCAGCAGCGTAAACACCGGCTGCTTCTCTTTTTCTGAACGGCCCGGCTCCGGCGTAGGCGCCGAAAAAAGCCTTTCCGTGACCCAGTACTCGGCCCAGCGCGTTTCAATCGCGCCCGGCTCGTAGGATTTAGGCAATTCGTGAGGCATGAGATTTAGATGACTTGCAATTAGCAATTGCACCACAGCCCACCCGCACCCACGCACAGACCTGGGTCAGAGTTCGCCAAGTGTGACTGCCACAGCTAAAGGCTGAATGTCGATATTACAGGCCGGAGAAAAGAGGGGTCAAACCATGTGACTTAGCGCCAGCATCCATCGGGTTATAATCTGTGACCATGCGAAATGACGGGTTCAAGTTCGTGAATCGCAGCTGCCTATTGAGCCACCTGCCTTCGGTCGGGACTGTTCGATGACAACATCTCACGCCCAGGTCTGGAAAGGCACACCGTTTAGCATCGAACGCAAAGAAGGCAAAGCTTCGGGCACAGTTATCTTCCGTCTCTGCGGACCCTTTACTGCCCGCGACATGTATGGATCTCTCACGCCTGCCGGACTGCGAAACATGCTCGATTTCCAATCGACGCCTGGCGAAAAGACGCCGGCGGTGAACATTCTCGACTTGACTGACGTTCCCTACATGGATTCTTGCGGCTTGGGCATCGTCGTCGGACATTACGTGAGCTGCCATCGTAAAGGCATCAGGTTGATTGCTGCTGGAGTGAGTCCACGCGTCCGCGAACTGTTCAAGATGACAAGAGTGGATACCACCATTCCCATGGCCGCCACAGTTGACGAAGCGGATATCGACTGAAGCCTTCAGAGGCTTCTCCGATCTTTTCTTTAATCTATATCGATCCACTTTACCCACGAACTTTTAGAACGCCCACGCTCGTCAGTTGGGAGTAGTCCAACCGCCAGGACGAGCCTGCTAGAATTCTTCATCTCCCCCGACTTTTCGTTACTAATTCTGGAAACTAGGAGCATAATTCCTTCCGGCCTCCACCCCCTGCGAGTGCTGGCTTTGAAGAGAGAGGATGGCCTGAACAAAATGCGAATTCATTTTCCGTCCTGCGTTTCGTCCCGCGCACTTATTGCGTCAACGTTCGTGTTACTGGCCATGGCCGGCGCTACGGCCGCACAAACCTCACCGCCCTCGCACGACGATGCGCACCGCCGCGCCGAAATCCTTCTGAAGCAGATGACGGTGGAAGAGAAGGCTGGACAGTTGAACCAGGCTTCGGGAATCGTGATCGCAGGGCTGGCAAAGGAAAAGCCGGACGCTGCCATCGTGAAGGGGCAGGTGGGTTCGGTGCTTTGGCAATTCGAGGTGAAAGATCTGAATCGTCTGCAGCATCTGGCGGTGGAGAAGTCCCGGTTACATATTCCTTTGCTGATTGGTTTCGATGTGATTCACGGTTATCGAACGATTTTTCCGGTGCCCCTGGCTATGGCTTCTTCATGGGACCCGGCGGTGGAGGAGGCAGCCCAACATCAGGCAGCGCTGGATGCCCGCGCTGCAGGAATCCAATGGACCTTCACTCCGATGGTTGACATCGCTCGCGACGCGCGCTGGGGCCGCATCGTGGAAGGCGCGGGCGAGGATCCTTACCTCGGGGAGGCGATGGCGGCAGCGCAGGTCCGCGGTTTTCAGGGAGAATCCATCGGTCCGAATAGTGTTCTGGCCTGCGTCAAACATTTTGCCGGGTACGGCGCAGCCGAGGGAGGACGCGATTACGACTCGTCGTACATTCCCGAAGTTCTGCTTCGCAACGTCTACCTTATCCCTTTTCATGCGGCAGAAAAGGCCGGTGCCGGCAGCTTCATGAGCGCCTATATGGATTTAAACGATGTGCCTGCCACGGGCAACCGCTGGCTGCTGCACGATGTTCTGCGCCAGGAGTGGGGCTTCAAAGGCTTTGTGGTTTCTGACGCGCTCGCCGTGGGCAACCTGGAGACGCATGGTTACGCTCGCGATCCAGAAGACGCCGCGCTCAAGGCATTTACCGCTGGCCTGAACATGGATATGGCCAGCCTGACCTACATTCAGAATCTGCCGAAATTGGTGGCCTCCGGCAAGGTAAGCGAGACGCAACTGGACGCGGCAGTCATGCCTATTCTTGAAGCCAAGTACCGGTTGGGACTATTTGAAAATCCGTATGTGGATGAATCGAAGGTGGAGGCTCAACTCAGCAGTCCCGCGGGCCTGGCCCTGGAGCGTAAGTTGGCAGCCCGTTCGATGGTGTTGCTGAAAAACGACAACCATACCCTGCCTTTGAGCAAGAACCTGAAAAAGGTGGCAGTGATCGGAAGCCTGGCGGACTCCACCAAGGACATTGAAGGTGGCTGGACGGTTGAAGGCCTCTTCGGTGATGCCAGCAAGAGTGATCCAGTTACGATGCTGGCGGGATTGAAAGAAAAACTGGGCCCGAACGTGCAGGTCACCTACGTAGCCGGTGCGACGCCGACTCGGGAGTATCCCTCGATGATCGATACCCTCCTTGGGACGAAAATCCCTCCCCCGGCTACAGCGGAAGAAGTCGCCGATTGGATTGTGAAGGTCAAGGCCGCTGCGAACGATTCCGATCTGGTGATTGCGGTTCTGGGCGAAGCTTCCTCCATGAGCGGCGAAGGAGCGTCGCGGGCCATGCTGGATTTGCCTGGCATGCAGCAGCAGATGCTTGAGGCTGCAGCCTCCGCGGGCAAGCCGATAGTTTTGGTGTTGGAAAATGGACGTCCTCTCGATATTCGATGGGCCACCGAGCATGTGGCTGCGATTCTTGAATCCTGGTATCCAGGCACGGAGGGCGGCAATGCCGTGGCGGATGTGTTGTTTGGCGATGTGAACCCCGGCGGCAAGCTGCCGGTAAGCTGGCCCCGCACGGCCGGGCAGGAGCCTCTTTATTACAACCATAATCTGACTCACGATCCGGAGGACCGTGCCAGCTTCACCTCGCGCTACTGGGACCTTTCCACCAAGCCGCTTTATCCCTTCGGCTACGGACTTAGTTATTCCACATTCAAGTTCGCCAACCTGCGACTTAGCAAGCAAAGCATGAATGCGAAGCAATCCACCGAGGTGCAGGTTGACGTAACAAACACCAGCACGGTCGCGGGCGACGCCGTGGCACAGATCTACATTCACCAGCAGGCGGGCTCGGCATCGCGTCCTGTGCGGCAGCTCAAAGGCTTCCGCCGGATTGCGTTGCAGCCCGGCGAGACCCAAACATTGAAATTTCCTCTAGGTAAAGACGAACTGAGTTTCTGGAGCCCGCGGACTCAAACATGGGGCGTCGAGCCGGGCACCTTCGACGTATGGGCCGGGGAAGACTCAACCGCGAGCCTACATACGGAGTTGGTGATCCAATAACCACACTGCCGAAAAGAAGAGACAAGACCTACCGATGACCATCAATGTACGAAGGGAGATCACTGACTCTTCAGGAACTCTTCCCAACCTTAACCACGAACTTTGAGAGTCCGTGCTCTTTGGCCTTGCGTGCGAAAGAAGGGTCTCGCTATTACTCGCTGCGTAGGGCAATTATCGGGTCAACTCTGGAAGCGCGCCGCGCTGGTATTGCGCACGCCAATCCGGCCACCAGGCTCAGAAGCATCGTTCCTGCCAGAAGAATGACGGGATCGCGCGTGCTCCCTTGGGCCCACTTCGAGATGACCTGGTTGAGAGCCAGCGACAGGGTGACACCTGCGAAGATTCCCGCACTCATGCTTCCCAACGCCGATCTGAACACGATTCTCAGCAAGTCTCCGCGCCGCGCTCCTAAAGCCATGCGTATCCCAAACTCATTGGTCCGTTGCGCCACCGTGTAAGAGACGACGCTGTGCAACCCTACCGCGGCGAGGGCCAAGGCAAGCCAGGCAAAAATGCCGAAGATCCACGCTGCGAGATGCTCCTGCTGCCACTCGGGCTCGTAGGTAAGACGGGTTTCGAGATCATTGACGTCCGGGTTGGTGAGTTGGTCCGGGTTTATTTCGCTCAGCTGCTCGCGCACAGTACGTAAGAGCGCCTGGGGCGGAACCTGGGTGCGCACCAGCAGTTCCATGCCTTCTCCCATGCTGAAGGTGTAGGGCACGAAAACAGAGGGTATGGGCACATTTCGCAATCCGTCATTGCGTGCGTCGTCCACGATGCCCACAATCTGCAACCAGGAGGATGCGATATTTGGCGGCGACAACACCGTAGCCGGATTGCCTTCGATACCCGGCAATCTCAGCGAGTGTCCGATGGCATCGCCATTCGGAAAGTAGCGTTGCGCCAGGGTATGGTTGATCACCGCGACGTGGGCGCCTTTGGAATTCTCGGCGTCACTCCAGATCCGCCCTTGTAATAAAGGAATACGCAGCGCGGTAAAGTACTGCGGGCTAACAAGATTGGCCGATCCCATGGGAGAGTTCGTCGGATTGCCCAGCATCTCGAACCCTATGTTCCATCCATTATGAGGTGGGGTTGAGTCTATAGAAATCGCTGCCGTGGTTACGCCTGGAGCCTGGGCGACTTTTTCTCGCAGTCGTTCAAAGTAGGCCGCACGCTCGGCCCATGTGGGATAAGAGTTCTGGCGTAAAGGAATTCCCACCGCCATCACATTGTGCAGATCGTAGCCGAGAGGCTGGTGGATCAGCTGGGTGAATCCCTTCATTGATGAGCCGGCAGCGGCCAGCAACAGTAAGGTCAGCGCCACCTGCACGGCGATCAGCATGCCATGGGTCCGGCGTCCGCGAACAGTGCCCGCCACCCGGCGTGCGCCTGACTGCATAATCTGGCCGATATGCGTTTGTGAGAGCTGCAGCGCGGGCCAAAGCCCGAACAGCACGCCCGTGGCGAGCGCCATAGTCACGCTGAAAAATAGCACGGGCAGGTTGATGCGAATCACGGCTTCGGAAGCGAATGCAGACGGGGGAAGCAGATTCTGAATCAGCGCCAGAGCGCCGTAAGAAGTCAGAACTCCCAGCACTGCTCCGAGCAGCGCGAGCAGAAGGGAGTCAGTAAGCAACTGACGAATGATCCGAAAGCGGCCCGCTCCGATCGCGCTTCTTACCGCCAATTCATGCTGCCGCGCCGTACCCCGAGCCAGCAGCAGGATCGAGACATTTCCGCATCCGATCACGAGCAGCAACATCACCGCGCCAAAGACCAGGTAGAGTGTTCCGCCCATGGTGCCGACAACCCAGTCATTGAGGCCCAGCACATGAACCTTGAAGACGTCGGGAAAATCGTTCGGCATGTATTTGGCGAATTGTTCGACGAGTGGCTGCAATGCGGCATCGGCCACAGGGCGACTGACGCCTGGCCGCAGGAGCAAATTGACGATGGAGGTGCGCCCGGGCTCTCGCATCAGTTTCAGCGGAAGATAGACGTCAGCGTCATACCAAGTGAATCGCGGCGCCGCGACGCCTACGATCTCGAAGTTCTTGTGATCGAGCTGCAGCGTGCGCCCGACCACGCCGGGGTTGGAGAAAAAATGTTTCCGCCAAAATCTGTAAGAAAGGACTGCGACGGGTCGCGGCTCCTGGCCGTCGACTGCATCGGATGGCCAGAGTCCACGTCCCTGCACAGCTGGCACACCGAGATCCTGAAAACTGTTGGAGGTGAGGCTCGCGGTACGAACGTTCTCCGTAAGATCCTGCCCTGTCAGCACCAGGGCCTGGGAGTCGGTCGCCAGAACGCTTTCGACCACCGGTGATTGCCGCAAAGTTTGTATCTGCGCGCCGTTTAGAAAGACCGGGTCCCCGGAACCCGCCAGGCTAAAGGTCGTGAGTCGTACGATTCGATCCACGGCATGATAGGGATAAGGACTCAGCAGCACCGCATAAATCACGCTGAACACAGCCGTGGCCGCTCCAATGCCGAGCGCCAGCGAGATCACCGCCGTTAGCGTAAATCCTGGACTCTTGATGAGCTGACGGGCGGAATAGCGGAGATCCTGAAGCAGAGTGTGCATGGCTCACTCCTGGCGTGCGAGAGATGCAGTTGATCACACTCAGAATTCCATTAAATGACTTCCGACGCCACAACTTTCTTGGCATCGCCAAGTAACGTACTGGGATGGTCGGGCCTTCC
>Ga0163162_10000968_pt1 | contig 26664 bp, 36 predicted proteins | sample S55metaG_FD_115310 | JGI IMG/M metagenome (GOLD analysis project Ga0163162, IMG submission 115310) | Switchgrass rhizosphere microbial communities from Kellogg Biological Station, Michigan, USA - S5-5 metaG | ecosystem: Host-associated > Plants > Roots > Rhizosphere > Soil | place: USA... | reverse complement strand
GTCGAGTACGCGACCGACAACCGCCATTACGCGCACGTCGACTGCCCCGGTCACGCCGACTACATCAAGAACATGATCACCGGCGCCGCGCAGATGGACGGCGCGATCCTCGTCGTCTCGGCCGCCGACGGGCCGATGCCGCAGACGCGAGAGCACATCCTGCTCGCCTACCAGGTCGGCGTGCCGTACATCGTGGTCTTCCTCAACAAGTGCGATCTCGTCGAGGACGCCGAGCTGCTCGATCTCGTCGAGCTCGAGGTCCGCGAGCTGCTCTCGAAGTACGAGTACGCGGGCGACGACGCGCCGGTCATTCGCGGCGCGGCGATCAAGGCCATCGAGGGCGACCCCCAGTGGGTCGCGAAGATCCAGGAGCTCTACGAGGCGCTCGACACGTTCATCCCGCAGCCGGTGCGCGAGATCGACAAGCCGTTCCTGCTCCCGGTCGAGGACGTGTTCTCGATCACGGGCCGCGGCACGGTGGCGACGGGCCGTATCGAGCGTGGCCGCATCAAGGTTGGTGAGGAGCTCGAGTTGGTGGGCTTCGAAGCGAGCAAGAAGACGGTCGTCACGGGCGTCGAGATGTTCCGCAAGCTGCTCGACAGCGGTGAGGCGGGCGACAACGTCGGTCTTCTGCTCCGCGGCGTGGACAAGAAGGAGATCGAGCGCGGCATGGTGCTCGCCAAGCCCGGCTCGATTCCTCCGCACACGAAGTTCGAGGCCGAGGTGTACGTCCTCACGAAGGAAGAGGGCGGCCGTCACACGCCGTTCTTCAAGGGCTATCGCCCGCAGTTCTATTTCCGCACGACGGACGTGACGGGCTCGGTGGAGCTCCCGGCCGGCACGGAGATGGTCATGCCGGGTGACAACATCCAGATGACGATCGAGCTGATCACGCCGATCGCCATGGAAGAGCAGCTCCGTTTCGCGATCCGCGAGGGTGGCCGAACGGTCGGCGCGGGCGTCGTCACGAAGATCTTGAAGTAGGGACTAGGGACTGGGGACTAGGGACTCGGCAGTTCGAGATCCTCGTCCCCAGTCGCCGTTCCAGTCCCCAGTCCCCAAGTCCCCAGTCCCCGGAACAGCAATGGCTGGACGAATTCGGATTCGACTAAAGGCTTTTGATCACGCCGTCATCGACCAGGCATCCGCCGACATCGTGCGGACCGCTGAGAAGACGGGCGCGCAGGTATCGGGGCCGATCCCGCTGCCGACGAAGACGCAGCGATGGACGGTGCTCCGTTCGCCGCACGTCGACAAGAAGTCGCGCGAACAGTTCGAGCTCAAGACGCACAAGCGCGTGATCGACATTCTCGACTCGCGCGCGCAGACGGTCGACGCGTTGACGAAGCTGGATCTACCAGCCGGCGTCGACGTCGAGATCAAAGTGGAGTAACAGCGGGGAATAGGGACTGGGGACTGGGGACTCGGCCGGGATGCTTCTGCCGGCGCGGAGATTTGATCAGCGACGGAAGGCTCCCGGCCGAGTCCCCAGTCCCTAGTCCCCAATCCCTTGAGTCCAACGGCCACGATGGATGTTGCTGCCTAACGGCGGCGTCCAGGCTGCGACTATTCAGAGGAATCATGATCGGAATCATCGGTAAGAAGCTGGGGATGACCCAGGTGTTCAACGACCAGGGGCAGCAGATCCCCGTGACGGTCGTTGAAGCACCGCCCAACCCGGTGCTCGGTTTCACCGAGAAGGCGAAAGCGGGATTCGCGTCCGTGCAGCTTGGCTACGGGAAGCAGCGCACGGCGCGCGAGTCGAAGAAGGGCGAGGGCAAGCCGCGCGGTCGCCGCGCGACGCAGGCCGAGCTCGGGCACGCGAAGAAGGGGGGGCTCGACTACGCACCCCGGGTGCTGCGCTCGTTCCGGCTCGATGACGCGCCAGGCAAGAACCCGGAGATCCCGTCGTTCAACGTCGGCGACACGATCAACGTCGGCGTGTTCGCCGTCGGCGATCAGGTGAAGGTCACTGGCACGTCGAAGGGGCGCGGATTTCAGGGCATCGTGAAGCGGCACAAGGCCGGTGGTGGCCCGAATACGCACGGTAACACGAAGCACCGGCGGCCGGGCTCGATCGGACCGGGAACCGATCCGTCACGAGTCATCAAGGGCAAGGCGATGCCGGGGCAGCACGGCAACAGGCGGCACACGCAGACGCACCTCCGTGTCGAGAAGATCGACGCCGAGCGCAATCTGATCTACATCCGCGGTTCGATCGCCGGCCCGACCAACGGGATCGTGCTCGTCCGCAAGCAGTCCTAAAGGCTCGAGACATGGCAGAGACGACGACATTCGAGGCCGCGGCGTACACGTCGCAGGGGACCGCGCGGGAGCGCGTGCGTCTGCCGGAGACTGTGTTCGACGGCATCGTGAACATGCCGGTGATGCACCAGGCGGTGAAGGCATTCCTTGCCAATCAGCGCCAAGGCAACGCGTCGACGAAAACGCGCGGGTACGTGGTGGGCGGCAACCAGAAGCCGTGGAAGCAGAAGGGCACCGGGCGTGCGCGCCAGGGTTCGACGCGAGCGCCGCACTGGGTTGGCGGTGGCACCGTGTTCGGTCCGACGCCCCGCGCGTACGATGAGTATGTGCCGCGTCAGGTGCGCGCGCTCGCGCGAAAGAGCGCGTTCAATGCGCGCGCTCGCGAGAACGCGATCTACGTCATCGACCAGTTCAGCTACGACGCGCCGCGCACGAAGGCGCTGCTCGGGCTGGTGAGCCGCATCGGCATCGGCGAGCAGAAGGTGCTCGTGCTCACGGACGGCGTGAAGCCGAACGTGTTCCTGTCCGGGCGCAACCTGCCTAACGTGCACGTGATGCCGTACAGCGACGTCTCGACGTACCACATTCTCTGGTCGGATGTGGTGCTGATCGAGGGTGGGGCGATCGGGCACGCGCTGGCGCCGATCAAGGAGGAGCCGATCGCGCTGCCACCGCGTCGTGCGACCCCTGCGGCGACGACCGCCGTGAGTGGCCGCAAGGCCGCGGCGAGGAAGACCGTGGAGAAGGCGTCGGCAGCGAAGACGAAGGCCGCCGCGAAGAAGAGCGCGAAGACCGCGAAGAAGAGCGCGAAGAAATCGGCGAAAGCGGAGACCAAGGCGGCGGCCGCGAAAAAGCCGGCCGCGAAGAAGAGCGCCGCCAAGAAGGCGCCCAAGAAGAAGGACCGGTAAGTCATGGCCACTGTATTTCGCACCATCGTGCGTCCGATCGTGACCGAGAAGACGTCGATCGCCCGCCAGGAGCGCGGCGAGTATGTGTTCGAGGTTGCGCCCGACGCGTCGAAGCCGGCGATTCGCCAGGCGATCGAGCATCTGTTCGGGGTGAAGGTGACTGGCGTCTGGACGTCGAACCAGCGCGGCAAGGTGCGGCGCGTCGGCAAGTCGGCGGGCCGTCGTCCGAATTGGAAGAAAGCGATCGTGACGCTCCGCGAGGGTGATACGATCGAAGGCATCTTCGAGGGCTAACGCGCATGGGCATTCGTCAATTCAAGCCGGTGACCAAGGGGACGCGGTTCCGCTCGGTCTCGGATTTCACGGAGATCACCCGCTCGACGCCGGAGAAGTCGCTGACCGAGCCGCTGAAGAAGTCGGGCGGGCGCGACAACCATGGCCACATTGCCATGCGTCGACGCGGCGGTGGCCACAAGCGGAAGTACCGGGTCATCGACTTCAAGCGCAACCGGTTTGGCGTGCCGGCGGTCGTGAAGACCATCGAGTACGATCCGAACCGTTCCGCGCGTATCGCGCTCGTGCAGTACGAGGACGGCGAGCTGCGCTACATCCTGCATCCGAAAGGCCTCGCCGTGGGCGACACCGTCGTGTCCGGCAAGGGCTCCGACATTCGCATCGGCAACGCGCTGCCGCTTCGGGAAGTCCCGTTAGGCACGAACGTGCATAACGTGGAGCTCGTGCCGGGTCGCGGGGGCCAGATTGCGCGCTCGGCGGGCGTGTCGCTCGAGGTCGTCGCCAAGGAAGGCGAGTACGTGACCCTGCGCATGGCGTCCACCGAGACGCGGCGCATGCACGGCAACTGCCTGGCGACGATCGGCGAGGTCGGCAACGCCGAGCACGAGCTGCTGTCCTGGGGCAAGGCCGGCAAGACCCGATGGAAGGGACGTCGCCCGAAGGTCCGCGGCGAAGTCATGAACCCGGTGGATCACCCGCACGGCGGCCGCACGCGCGGTGGCCGGAACGTGGTGAGCCCGTGGGGCAAGAAGGAGGGCGTGAAGACGCGCAACATGAAGAAACCATCGCAGCGCCTGATCGTTCGCGGTCGCAAGCGCGGCAAGGCTACCCAGTCCGGGTTCTAAGGTCCTATGGCGAGATCCGTAAAGAAGGGCGCGTACGTCCACGAGAGCCTGACGAAGCGCGTGCAGTCGATGAACTCGCGCAACGAGAAGCGCGTCGTGAAGACGTGGTCGCGCGCGAGCACCGTGATCCCCGATTTCGTGGGGCACACGTTCGCCGTGCATAACGGGAACAAGTTCATCCCGGTGTACGTGACCGAGAACATGGTCGGCCACAAGCTCGGCGAGTTTGCGCCGACGCGCCTGTTCCGTGGTCACACCGGGAACAAGGCGACCGACAAGAAGGCGTCATTGGCACCCGCACCGGCGGCCCCTGGCGCGCGCGGAGGGAAGTAAGCCATGGCTGAAGCACGGGCATTCCAGCGCAGCACGCGGCAGTCGCCGTACAAGATGCGGCTGGTCATCGACCAGATTCGCGGCAAGGACGTGAACGAGGCGCTCGCGCTGCTCAAGTTCTCGAAGAAGCACGCGGCCAAGCAGATCGCGAAAGTGCTGACCTCGGCCGTCGCGAACGCCGAGTTCAAGGCGCGTGAGGCAAACGAATCGATCGACGTCGATCAGCTCTACGTGAAGCACGCGATCATCAACGAAGGGCCGAAGCTCAAGCGGTTCATGCCGGCGGCGATGGGTCGCGCGACGCCGATTCAGAAACGCACCAGCCACGTCGAGATCATCGTGGCGGAGAAGGAAGGTCGCTAATGGGACAAAAGGTCAATCCAATCGGCTTTCGCCTTGGCATCTCCAAGCAATGGCGATCGCGCTGGTACGCCAACCGCGATTTCCCGCAGCTGCTCCGTGAAGACGAGCTGCTCCGGAAGTATCTGAAGGCGCGCCTCGGTCACGCGGCGATCTCCGACATCACGATCGAGCGCAAGCCAGGCAAAGTGGTGGTCACGATCCACACCGGTCGGCCGGGCGTCGTCATCGGGAAGAAAGGCGCCGAGGTCGACAAGCTGCGCGACGAGCTCGCGCAGCTGACCGGCAAGGAAGTCGGGATCAACGTCGAGGAGATCAAGCGTCCGGAGCTCGACTCGCAGCTCGTCGCCGACAACATCGCGAACCAGCTGTCGCAGCGCATCTCGTTCCGTCGCGCCATGAAGCGCGCGGTGCAGAGCGCGATGCGCATGGGCGCGCAGGGCATCAAGGTGAAGGCCGGCGGGCGACTCGGCGGCGCCGAAATCGCGCGCGTCGAAGGCTATCACGAGGGCCGTGTGCCACTGCACACGCTGCGTGCGGACATCGACTACGCGACGTCCACGGCGAAGACCACGTTCGGCACCATCGGGGTGAAGGTGTGGATCTTCAAGGGCGAGATCGTGGAAGACCGCCGCGGCAAGACCTACTCGACGGGTGTCTGAGGACACCCGAGCCATCAGCCATCAGCCATCAGCCATCAGGGACTGATCGCCGAGAGCCCGAGAGAGACCAATGCTTAGTCCGAAGCGAGTAAAGTTTAGAAAGATGTTCAAGGGGCGCACCAAGGGCCTCGCGACGCGTGGTGCCGAGATTTCGTTCGGCCACTACGGGCTGCAGGCGCTGGAGCCCGGCTGGGTTACGAATCGCCAGATCGAGGCGGCGCGTGTCGCGCTCACGCGGCACATCAAGCGAGGCGGGAAGGTGTGGATCCGCATCTTCCCTGACAAACCGATCACGAAGAAGCCGGCCGAGACGCGCATGGGCAAGGGCAAGGGGTCGCCCGAAGGGTGGGTGGCCGTCGTCCGTCCCGGTCGCGTGCTGTTCGAGCTCGAGGGCGTGACGCCCGAGATCGCCCAGAAGGCGATGGCGCTCGCGGCCGCGAAGATCGGTCTCAAGACGAAGTTCATTGCGAAGGAGGAGGCGCACACCGATGAGAGCTGAGGAGATTCGCGAGATGTCCGATGCGGACATTCGCACGCGGATCGGCGAGATGGAGGAGGAGCGCTTCCGCCTCAAGTTCCGCTCGGCGACCGAGACGCTGGAGGATCCGCTGCGCCTGCGCACGATTCGCCGCGACATCGCGCGCCTCAAGACGATAGAGCGTGAGCGGGAGCTGGCGGCGTCGGAGACGACGACGCGCCGGACCGGCAAGCGTCCGCGCGCGCGCCGTTAGGCGGCGCTGAGCCCCACGAGCAACCATGGCCGACATGACGACGAACCAGCAGCCCACTACGTCCGCAGAAGCTCGCTCGGCGCGCAACGCGCGCAAGGTGCGCACGGGGACGGTGGTGAGCGACAAGATGCAGAAGACGGTGGTCGTGGCGATCGATCGCCGCGTAGCCCACCCGGTGTACGGCAAGATGGTCACCCGCACCAAGCGGGTGAAGGCGCACGATGAGGAAAACTCGGCCAAGACCGGGGACACCGTGCGTATCATGGAGACCCGCCCGCTGTCGAAGGACAAGCGGTGGCGCGTGGTCGAGATCGTCGAGCGCGCTCGCTAAGGACAGTGAGGAGGGTGACCCCATGATCCAACAGGAATCGATGGTCAGGGTGGCGGACAACTCGGGCGCGAAGCGCGCCCTCGTGATCCGCGTCCTTGGCGGAACGCGGCGGCGCTACGCCGGGCTCGGCGATCTCGTGATCGTCGCGGTCAAGGACGCGCTGCCGAACGGCACGGTGAAGAAGTCGGAGGTCGCGCGCGCGGTGGTCGTGCGCACGGTGAAGGAGACGCGCCGCAAGGACGGCAGCTACATCAAGTTCGATGAGAACGCCGTGGTGATCATCAACGACCAGGGCGAGCCTCGCGCGACGCGTATCTTCGGCCCGGTCGCTCGTGAGCTGCGCGACAAGAAGTACATGAAGATCGTGTCGCTGGCCCCGGAGGTCATCTGACATGCGGATACTGAAATACAAGAAGACCAATCGCGCGAACGCGAAGAACCGAGCGCGGCATGCGGTCAACGTCGAACGGATCAAGATGCCCGTCACGCGCGGTGACACCGTGCGCGTCCTGCGCGGCGAGGACAAGGGCAAGGAAGGAAAGGTGCTGCGCGTGTTCTCCAAGACCGGCCGTGTGACGATCGAGGGGATCAACATCGTGAAGAAGCATCGCAAGGCGCGTCGGGCGGAGGAGCAGAGCGGCATCATCGAGATGCCGGCGCCGATCCATCACTCGAACGTGATGCTGCTGGATCCGAAGTCGGGACAGCCGACGCGGCTCCGGGCGCGCATCGACGAGGACGGCACCAAGGAGCGGCTGGCCGTGAAGAGCGGCGAGTCGATTCCGCGGTCGCGCTAGCCGCCTAACGCTGCGGCTCGCAGCTCATACGCTTATCGGGTTTCCAGACCATGGCGACGAAGGACAAGGAACAGAAGGACCAGCGGGAGTCGAAGAAGGGCAAAGGCGGCGGCGACAAGAAGGGCGAGTCGCCGAAGCACGCGCACGCGGGTGCCGGGATCCCGGCGCCGGCACCGCGACTCCGGACCTACTATCAGAACACGGTGCGCGAGCGGCTGTCGAAGCAGTTCGAGCTCTCAAACCCGCATCAGATCCCCGGGCTCGAGAAGATCGTGCTGAACGTCGGCCTCGGTGAGGCGATCAAGCAGCCGAAGCTCCTCGACAAGGTCGTCGAGGAGCTGGGCGTGATCACCGGCCAGCGTCCGGTTCGCAAGAAGGCGAAGAAGTCGATCGCGAACTTCGGCCTTCGTGAAGGGCAGGAGATCGGGGCTGCCGTGACGCTGCGCGGCGCGCGGATGTGGGAGTTCCTCGACCGCTTCATCAGCACGGCGGTGCCGCGGATCCGTGACTTCCGCGGGCTCTCGACACGCTCGTTCGACGGTCGCGGGAATTACTCCCTCGGCGTGAAGGAGCAGATGATCTTTCCCGAGATCAACTACGACATGATCGACCAGATCCACGGGATGGACATCACGTTCGTCACGACGACGGACCGGGATGACCAGGCGTACGCGCTACTGCGCGAGCTTGGAATGCCGTTCCGCGGCGACGACAAGCCGATTGTGGTCAACGCATAACGTCGCGTCGCCGCGACGCTGATCAGCCGATGGCTGAGGCTCGAGGCTGATAGCTCAAAAACACGGAGTGTTTTTGTATGGCTCGTAAAGCAATGATCGAGAAGTCCAAGCGGAAGCCGAAGTTCCAGGTGCGGCAGCACAATCGCTGCGGCCGCTGCGGGCGATCCCGCGCGTACCTGCGCAAGTTCGGTCTCTGCCGTATCTGCTTCCGCGACCTGTCGCTGTCCGGGATGATCCCCGGCGTGCGCAAGGCCAGCTGGTAGCCCACAACACGTCTCACTCTCATTCCTACACGTCTCCTGGGCTCGCCCAAGGGATACGATAGGGACCCAAGGACCAAGACATGAGCATGACCGATCCGATCGCCGATATGCTCACGCGGATCCGCAATGCCTGCGGATCGAAGCATCGCCGCGTGGACATCCCGGTGTCGAAGGTGAAGACCGAGATCGCCCGTATCCTGAAGGAGAACAACTTCATTCAGGACTACCGGGTGCTCGAGACGGACAACGGGCGTCCCGTGCTGCGCGTGGTGCTGAAGTACGCGCAGGGTGGGCAGCCGGTCATCCGTGAGCTCAAGCGGGTGTCGAGCCCGGGGCTCCGCAAGTACGTCGGCGTCGGCGACATTCCGCGCGTGCGGAACGGACTCGGCATGGCGATCCTGAGCACGTCACACGGGCTCATGTCCGATGCTCAGGCGCGGCGCTCGAACACCGGTGGCGAGCTCCTCGCCCTCGTCTGGTAAGGAGCGACGACAATGTCCCGAATCGGAAGGAAACCGGTCCCGGTGCCTAACGGCGTGACGGTGACCGTCAACGGGCCGGCGATCACGGTGAAGGGCCCCAAAGGGGAGCTCTCCCGGAAGCTGCACCCGGACATGCAGGTCAAGGTGGAGAACGGCAACGTCACGGTGGACCGCCCCTCGGATGAGGACCGGCATCGCGCGCTGCACGGCCTCACGCGCTCGCTCATCGCGAACATGGTCGAGGGTGTGACGCAGGGCTACAAGAAGCAGCTCGAGATCACCGGCGTGGGTTACAAGGCCGAGGTGAAGCCGTTCGGACTGCAGCTCGCGCTCGGGTACTCGCACCCAGTCGAGTATCGCGCGCCGGCGGGTATCAAGCTCAGTGCGCCGCAGCCGATCGTCGTGGTGATCGAAGGGGCGGACAAGGAGAAGGTCGGGCAGGTCGCGGCGGAGATTCGCGCGCTGCGAAAGCCGGAGCCGTACAAGGGGAAAGGCGTGAGGTATCAGGGCGAGCAGATCCGCCGGAAGGCGGGTAAGGCGGGAGGCAAGTAATGCCCAAGATTCGCAGGCCGAAGACTCGGCAGGAGTTCCGGTATCGCCGCCACAATCGTGTGCGGCAGCGTTTGATCGGCACGACGGAGCGTCCGCGGCTGGTGGTGTTCCGGTCGCTCAAGCACATCTATGCGCAAATCGTGGACGACACGACGAACCGCACGCTGGCGGCGGTGTCGGATCACAAGCTCGAAGGGAAGAAGAGCGCGAAGTCGACAGAGGTCGGGAAGTTGATCGCGCAGAAGGCAAAGGATGCTGGTTTTTCGCGCGTCGTGTTCGACCGCGCGGGGTACAGATACCACGGCCGCGTGAAAGCGGTGGCCGACGGCGCCCGCGAAGGCGGGTTGGAGTTCTGACATGTCAGAGAATCAAGGCTCGGCGCCCAGCGGCGGCGCCGGCGGTGAATCCCGCGGTGGCTTCAGCGGCGGCGGCGGTGGCGGCGGCGGTGGTGGTGGTCGCGGCGGCCGGGGCGGACGCGGGGGTGGCGGCGGCGGTGGCCGCGGGCGGGGCGGTCCGGGCGGACGTGGTGGCGGTCCTGGAGGGCGCGGTGGAGGCCCCGGAGGCCGCGGCGGTGGCCGCGGCGGCGACGGTCCGAACGCGCGTGAAGGCCGTGGCGGTCGTGGCGGTGGCGATGGCCAGCGTGGCGGCCCGGAGGGCGGCCGCGAAGGCAGCGAGCTCGTCGAGAACGTGATCGCCATCAACCGCGTCGCGAAGGTCGTCAAGGGTGGTCGGCGGTTCTCGTTCAATGCGCTCGTGGCCGTTGGCGATGGGCAAGGGAAGGTCGGTTTCGCAACCGGCAAGGCGAACGAGGTCTCCGAGGCGGTGCGCAAGGCCGTCGATGCGGCGCGTCGCCGGATGGTGAGCGTTCCGCTCACCGGCGGGACGATTCCGCACGAGATCGTCGGTGAACATGGTGCGGGTCGCGTGCTCATGAAGCCCGCGGCGCCTGGCGCCGGCGTGATCGCCGGCGGCGCGGTGCGCGCGGTGATGGAGTGTGCCGGCATCTCGGACATTCTCACGAAGAGTCTGGGCTCGACGAATCCGCACAACATGGTGTTGGCGGCGATGGAAGGCCTCCAGAGCCTAACGACGGTCGAGCAGGCCGCGCGCGAGCGCGGCGTCGAGCCGACATCGATCGGATATCGCTCGCGCGCCAAGGCCAAGGAGGCGGTCAGTGCCTAGAACATTCGTCTGGCACCGCACCCGCGGTCCGCACCATACGCCCAAGGAAGAAGCGCCGACCTCCGGCAAGGTTCGCATCGAGCAGGTTCGGAGCGGGATCGGTAAGCCCGCCGTGATGCGAAAGACGCTCGAGGCGATCGGCCTTCGTCACCATCAGGACGTCGTCATCAAGCAGGATTCGGCGTCGCTGCGCGGTCAGATCAGGAGGGTGCGACACCTGGTGAAGGTGTCGCCCGTCGAGGAGTAATAGGCTCGTGACCAACACTGGAACCGAATCACGGACCGACAAGATCGGTCTGCACAACCTGAAGCCCGCGCCGGGATCGCATCGCAACCGGAAGCGTCTGGGCCGTGGCCCGGGCTCTGGCACCGGGAAGACGTCAGGCAAGGGACACAAAGGCATCAAGGCGCGTGCGGGCCACCACGGCCCGGGCGGCGGCAAGCCGCAGTTCGAGGGCGGTCAGATGCCAATGACCCGTCGTCTGCCCAAGCGGGGGTTCACGAATGCGTTTCGCGTGGAATCCCAGGTCGTGTCGCTCGATGACCTGAGCCGTCTTCCCGAGGGCACCGAAATCACGACCGAGTCGCTTGTCGAAGCGGGCCTGATCCGCTCCCGGAAGGGGCCGGCCAAGCTGCTGGCGAATGGGGAGCTTTCCCACGCAGTGACCGTGCGCGGCGTGAAGGTCAGCGCTGGCGCCCGGGAGAAGATCGTCGCGGCCGGAGGCCGCATCGAGGAGTAAATGGCGCAACCGAATCCGGCTGCGGCACTGGCGAACATCTACAAGACGCCAGAGCTGTGGGACAAGATCAAGTTCACGTTCCTCTGCTTGCTGATCTATCGCGTCGGCGCGCACATCACCGCGCCGGGCGTCGACGTGATCGCGCTGACGGACTTCTTCAACAGCCAGGGCAATAGCCAGGGCCTGCTGGGACTCTACAATCTGTTCGTCGGCGGCGGGCTGTCGCGCGCGACGGTGTTCGCGCTCGGCATCATGCCGTACATCTCGGCCAGCATTCTCGTGCAGATCGGGGGAGCGGTGATTCCCACGGTCGACAAGATGCAGAAGGACGAAGAGGGCCGGAAAAAGCTGACGCAGTGGACGCGCTACATCACGGTTGTGCTCGCGATCTTCCAGGCGTGGGGCTTCGCGCTCTTCACGGAATCCCTGCAGGGCGCGGTCGCGACGCCGGGGCTCGGCTTCAAAGTGCAGATGGTGCTGTTCCTGACGACCGGCGCGATTTTCGTGATGTGGCTCGGCGAGCAGATCACGGAGCGCGGGCTCGGAAACGGCGCGAGCTTGCTGATCTTTTTCTCGATCGTCGAGCGCTTCTGGCCCGGTATCTTCGCGACGTTCGGCTTCGTGAGCACCGGCGCGATCGGACTGTTCTCGCTGTTCGTGCTCGGGATCCTGATGGTGGCGGTCGTTGCCGGCGTGGTGGCGATCACGCTCGCGGCGCGGCGGATCATGATTCAGATCCCGCAGCGGACGATGTCGAGAGGTCGGATGCGGGAGTCGGCCAAGAACTTCATTCCGCTGCGCATCAACTCGGCGGGCGTCATGCCGATCATCTTCGCCCAGTCGGTGATCGTGATTCCCGGCGCGTTCGCGCAGTTCTCGACCGCGGCGTGGGCGCAGGATTTCGCGCAGTACTTCCAGCCGGGTACTGTGTGGTACTTCCTGCTGTCGGCCATCCTGATCGTGTTCTTCACGTACTTCTACACCTCGATCATCTTCAACCCGATCGATCTGGCGGAGAACCTGAAGAAACAGGGCGGGTTCATTCCGGGTGTGAAGCCAGGCGCGAAGACGGCGGAGTACATCGATTACGTGCTGTCCCGGATCACCCTGCCTGGCGCGATCTTCCTCACAGCCATCGCGCTGTTGCCAGTCTGGATCGCGGACATCGTGAACGTTCCGTTCCGCTTTGGCGGCACGTCGCTGCTCATCGTCGTCGGCGTCGCACTCGATACGATGGCGCAGATGCAGCAGCACTTGCTGCTGCGGAAGTACGACGGCTTCATGAAGAAGGGCCGGGTGCGTTTCCGCGGGCGACAAGCAACCGGAGGCTTTTAGCACAGCGGGAACCGGGAACAGGGAACCGGGAACAGAGACTCGTCGAGGAGGCACGGTTCCCCGTTCCCCGTTCCCGGTTCCCGTTTTTCGACCATGGATATCGTTCTTTTTGGTAAGCCCGGTGCCGGCAAAGGCACCCAAGCGCCGCGCATCGCCGCGGCGCTTGACGTGCCCACCGTTGCGACGGGCGACGTGCTGCGCGGTGCAGTACGGGCTGGAACTCCGATGGGGCTCGCGGCCAAGGCATACATGGATCGCGGCGACCTCGTGCCGGATGACGTCATCCTTGGCATCATGAAGGAGACGTTAGGCAAGGGTGAATTCGCCAAGGGCTCGCTGCTCGACGGTGTCGTGCGCACGACGCCACAGGCCGAGGGAATGAGCCGCGTGCTTGCAGAGCTCGGGCGGAACGTGGATGCCGTGCTCGTGTTCGACGTCGACGATGACGAGCTCGTGCAGCGGCTGGGATCGCGCACCGTCTGCGAGCAGTGCCAGACGCCCTACACCGGTCGGCAGGCCGGCGAGCGCTGCGAGAACTGTGGTGGAACCCTCATGCGCCGTAAGGACGACGAGCCCGAGGCGGTTCGGAACCGGCTCGCTGTCTACCAGCGTCAGACGGCGCCGGTGCTCGCGTGGTACCAAGAGCACGGAACGCGCATTGCCACGGTCAACGCGGTGGGCTCGGTGGACGACGTGACCCGTCGGGCACTCGATGCGCTTCGCGGGGCCGGCGTCGGAGGCGGCGAGAAACGGCGGTGATCCAGCTCAAGTCGGCTCGCGAGATCGACATCATGGCGCACGGAGGCAAGATCCTTGGCGCCACGGTCGCAATGCTCCGACGGGAGGTCCGCGCGGGGATGTCGACGTGGGAGCTCGACGAGATGGCCGAGTCGTTCATTCGGAGCCATCCCGGTGCGACGCCCTCGTTCAAGGGGTTGTATGGCTTCCCGGGCAGCGTGTGCGTTTCGATCAACGACGAGATCGTGCACGGCATTCCGTCGCGCCGCCGTGTCCTGAAGGACGGCGACATCATCTCGATCGATGTCGGGGTGAAGTACGACGGCTACCACACCGATTCGGCGACGACGGTCGCTGTGGGTGCGGTGCCTGACGAGTCCCAGCGGCTGCTCGAGATCACCGAGCGTGCGCTGGCGGCAGGGATCGAGGCGGCGCTGCCGAACAACCACATTGGCGACATTGGCGCCGCGATCCAGGCGGTCGTCGAGGCATCCGGGTTCAGCATCGTTAGGGATCTCGTCGGCCACGGCATAGGCGCGGCGTTCCATGAAGAGCCGCAGGTGCCTAACTACGGCAAGCCGAAGCGCGGAACGAAGCTCGTCCCGGGGCTCACGATTGCCATCGAGCCGATGGTGAACGTCGGCGGCGCGGGTACGCGTACGTTGCCTGATCGATGGACAGTGGTCACCGTGGACGGATCGCGGTCGGCGCACTTCGAGCACACCGTCGCGATCACGGAGAGCGGCCCGCGGGTGCTCACGACGGCGTAATTTCGCTGTAATGGGGGTCAGACTCCGTTTGCATCGTTTCACCGCACTCGACCGAGTGCGGTGAAACGATGCAAACGGAGTCTGACCCCGTACGTATCAAATCGCGGCTTCCACGGCCGCGACGGCCTGCGCGGCGAACTTCCCCGTCCGCGCAACCAACTCGGTCGCCTCGGCGGCCAGCGACGCGCCGCGAGACTTGTCCTCCAGCGCCGCGATGTTGATCCGAACGTTGTACGCGGCGCCGCGGCAGGCCGCCTCAGCAAGCAGCGCGGCGACGCCGGCGTCCGACACGGCGTTCGTGTTGCCCTTCACTGCGACGGCCGACGCCAGCTCGGCCACTCGAGCGCACGCGCGTGCCGTGTCGAGTGGCACACGCGAGGCACCGAGCAGCGCTTCGGTGATCGCCTCGGTCCGCCTAACGGCGGCGTCGTCCGGCTCCTTCGGGAGCTTGTATGCGTTGGACACCGCCGTGTACGCCCGTGCGTCCGCCTCGACGAGCGCCGCGAGCTCGTTGCCCAGGTCGGCGGCATCGAGACCGATCTGCTTCATCTCCGCGTCCACGGCCGCGTATTTCTTCCGCCCGACCGTGAGACCGGCGACCATCTGCGCCAACGCCGCCGCGAGCGCACCGACATGTGCGGAGACGCTGCCGCCGCCGGGCGTCGGCGTCGAGGACGCAACGGACGAGACGAATCCCGACAGACTGACACCGCCCGACACGGCACTTCGCACCTTCCGCTCGAGAACGAGATCCGGCGAGAAGTCGCGGAGTTGGACGTGCCGCGCGGCCGTCTCGAAGAGCGCGCGCTCCGGAACGAGTCCGACGACCTCGCTCCAGGTCGGCGATACGCCGCGAGCCTCAGCCTCCATCTTCACCATGTCGAACGCCCGGTAGAGCGGCGTCTTCTCGAGGTCCACGAGGTTCATCGACACCTGGGCCTGACCGTCCACCTCCAGTCCCAGGCCTTTCACGTATCGAAGCCCGCCTGACGAGCCGCGGACGGCTTTCGCGACGTCCTTGGCGACGGCGAGGTTGGATGCGGGACCCAGATAGACGTTATATGCGACGAGGAATGGCCGCGCGCCGATGACGACGGCGCCCGCGGTGGGATGGATCTGCCGCGGGCCGAAGTCGGGATCGCGCGCGGGATTCGTTCCGATCTCGTTCCGGAGAGCTTCGAACTCGCCACGCCGAATGTCGGCGAGGTTTTCGCGATCGGGGCGCGTTGCCGCGCGCTCGTAGAGGTAAACCGGAATCTCCAGCTCTCGGCCGACGCGATCCGCAAGCCTCCTCGCGAGCGCGACGCAATCATCCATCGTCGCGCCCTCGAGCGGAATGAACGGCACCACGTCGGTCGCACCCAGCCGCGGGTGCTCGCCCTGGTGGACCGTGAGATCGATGAGGTCCCGCGCCTTCGCGATCCCGGCGAAGGCAGCGTCGGCGGCATGCTCCACGGACGCGACGAACGTGATCACGGACCGGTTGTGCGACGGGTCCGACGACACATCGAGAATGTGCACCGCAGGAACGGCGGCGATCGCGGCGCGGATCGCGTCGACGATCTCCGGACGGCGGCCTTCGGAGAAGTTTGGAACGCACTCGACGAGCTTCATCGGGAATCGGGAAGAGGGAATCGGGAGCGCCTAACGTGATCACGCCGTCCGGATCGTCTTCAACAACCACTCGTGCATCAAGGGGCTTCCGGCCACGAGCCCGCCGTGCGCCAGCCCGCTCACATCGCCGCCCTCGAGGTTCGTGACCACGCCGCCCGCTTCGCGAATGAGCAGCACGCCGGCGGCTATGTCCCACGGCGCGAGGCTCAGCTCCCAGAACGCCTCGAACCAGCCATTTGCGACCGCGGCGAGATCGAGCGCGGCCGCACCGGCGCGACGGATGCCCGACGTCGTGCGCACCACGGCGGCAAACTGTCGCTGGTATTGCTCGACGTACACCAGGTGCTTGAAGGGGAAACCGGTCCCTATCAGCGCCTTCGATGGGTCATCGATTCGAGACACGCCGATCGGCTCGCCGTTCCGGTGTGCGCCGCCATCTCGCACCGCCGTGTAGCGATCGCCGCGTGGGACATCGAGCACCACAGCCGCATCGACGACTCCGTCGACCGCAACTGCGATGGAGACCGCATACACCGGAAAGCCGTGGACGAAGTTCGTTGTGCCGTCGAGAGGGTCCACGACGAACGTGATGCGGTGCGGCACGGCGTCCGGACTCAACTCCTCGCCGATGACGACCGCGTCCGGTCGCTTCGTGAGGATCACGTCGCGAATTGCGCGCTCTGCCGCCGTATCGACCTCGGTGACGAAGTCCGAGTGGCTCTTGAGATGCCACGCGATTTGGCCCGCATCGCGTGCGCGATCGCGAATGATCGCGCCGGCCGCGTCGGCAGCGGTCACGGCGATGTCGAGCAACGCGCGTCGTTCGATCACGGCGTCGGCTCCGCGGCGAGCGGAGTCATCAGTCGCTTGCAACGCGTTTTTGGGTCGGATAGGTTGCCCGAATGTCACGAATCTTCAGCGGCATCCAGCCGTCGGGCGAGCTGCATATCGGAAATTATCTGGGAGCGGTGAAGAACTGGGCCGAGCTCCAGCGGAGCTACGAGTCGTTCTTCTGCATCGTGGATTACCACGCGATCACCATTCCCTACGAGCCCGAGGACCTTCGCGTGCGCACGCGCGAGATGATGGTGTCGCTGCTCGCCGCCGGCCTCGATCCGTCGAGGTCGACCATCTTCGTCCAGTCGATGGTTCCGGAACATACCGAACTCGCCTGGATATTCAACTCGGTCACGCCGCTCGGAGAGCTCGAGCGACAGACGCAGTACAAGGACAAGGCCTCGCGGATGGAGAGTGTGCCGGCCGGGATCCTCAACTATCCCATCCTGCAGGCGGCGGACATCCTGCTGTATCGCGCGGATCTCGTGCCGGTGGGGGAGGACCAGGTGCAGCACCTGGAGCTCTCACGCGAAATCGCCCGCCGATGGAACGCCAGATTCGGCGACGGCTTCTTCCCCGAGCCGCAGGCCAAGCTCACGCCGGCGCGTCGCATCATGGGGCTCGACGGCAACGCGAAGATGTCGAAGTCCATGGGAAACACCGTCGGCCTGCTCGAGCCACCGGAGTCCATCTGGGAAAAATTGCGGCCCGCGGTCACGGATCCGGCGCGCGTGAGGCGAACCGATCCCGGCACGCCCGAGGTCTGCAACATCTACCACTTGCATCGAGCGTTCAGCCCGCCCGATGTCGTGGCGCACGTAGAGACCCAGTGCCGGACGGCGGGCTGGGGATGCATCGAGTGCAAGAAGGTCCTCTTCGAGCACATGAACAAGGAGCTGGCGCCGATTCGCGCCCGCTCCGTGGAGATCCGTGCGCGCCCGGAGATCGTGGACCAGGTGATCGGCGACGGAGCCGCGACCGCGCGTCGAGTGGCGAGCGAGACGATGCGCGAGGTCAAGCTGCGCATGGGCCTCATCTGACGCGGGCGAGCCCGACTGCGCAGACCGCACGCATCTTGCACGAATTCCGTCGCCCCCCACCGAGAGCAGTCGATGGCAAACCAGAAGGGTTCAGGCTACGTCACCACGATGGTCTGCGTGACCTGTGGCGCGGAACAGTTCTTCGACGATGCGGTGCCGGCCAGCCTCACATGCTTCAAGTGCCAGTCGACGGTGTTCCGGCAGTTCACGACACCCACCGCGCGCGACGAGGCGGCCATCGCGACGCTCGAGGAGCAGGCGCGCAGCATGTCGTACGGCGACGCGTCACCGGGTACGTCGGCGGACGACGTGCGGGACCTCGAAACCTAACGAGTTTCCGGGACGGTCCCGAGGCCACGTGAGCTCTCCGCGGCGTCTGGTCGTCGATCTCGCAGCCACTGCTCCAAGCTGGGCGCTCCCGTCGTGGGCCGAAGCGGCCATTCTGAGCGCCGCCCCCGCTGACTGGGATGTCCATTTTGTCCGCGATCTCACCGTCTCGGACGGCGATGGCACCGGCGCCGTCAGCGCCGAGGCGCTTGGCGCGGTGGCCGACGCGGAGGTCTACTTCGGGCACGGGCTCGCGCCGACCCTGTTCGCTGCGGCGCCGCGGCTGAGATGGGTGCAAACCGCGGCCGCGGGTGTTGCGAGCCTGCTGTTTCCGGCCATGCGGGACAGCGATGTGAGGCTGACCAACTCCGCGGGTGTGATGGGAGACACCATCGCCGAGCACGTGCTCGGCGGTGTCATCTATCTGCTTCGCTCCTTCGACATCGCGGTTCGGAACCAGGACCAGCGGCACTGGGACAAGCTCGGATTCGCGGCAACGGATACGACGATCCGGGAGCTGAACGAGTGCCGCGCGCTGATAATCGGTACCGGTGGCCTCGGCGGCGCCATTGGCTGGCGACTGTCGGTCCTCGGCGTGCGGTGCGTCGGAGTGCGGAGGCGGCCCGAGTTAGGCGCGCCGACCGGGTTTGATCGAGTCATCGGACCTGACGGTCTGGATGCCGAGCTTCCCACGGCGGATATCGTCGTCCTCGCGACGCCGCTCACGTCAGGCACCGATACGATTTTGACAGGTGCACGGATGGATTGCCTCCCGCCCGCCGCAATCGTCGTAAATGTGGCGCGCGGTGCACTCCTGGATGAGACGGCTCTCACACATCGTCTCGAGCGCGGGAGTCTGCGTGGCGCGGTGCTCGATGTTTTCCGGGAGGAGCCGCTCCCGCCGACCAGCCCACTCTGGGGGCTGCGGCAGGTGCTCCTGACCCCGCACGTGGCAGCCATCTCGCCTCGTCGGTTCTGGGAACGCGAGCTGGAACTGTTCCTCGACAACTGGGCGCGATACCGGCGCGGTGAGCCGCTCCGGAACCTCGTCGACAAGGACGCGGGCTACTGAATCCCGTACAACTCTGATTCATGGAAAAGATCATCAAGGCGGCGGTCGATCGTGGGGCGTCGGACCTGCATATCAAGGCAGGCGACGTCTTCCGCGCACGTATCGATGGCCGGCTCGTCGCGCTCACGAAGCAGGCGCTCACTCCTGAGCAGACGAAGGCGATCGCGCTCCGGTTGATTCACAACGAGGAAGTCAGACAGCGCATCGACAGCATTCTCGACTACGACTGCTCGTGGGGCGTGGCGGGCGTCGGTCGATTCCGCGTCAACATCCTGCGGCAGCGGTCGAGCTTCATGATCGTGATGCGGGTGATTCCATTCACCATCCCGACCGTCGAAACGCTGCAGCTCCCGCCGGTGATTTCATCGTTGGCCGAGGCTGAGCGCGGGATGGTTCTCGTTACCGGCGTGACCGGCTCCGGAAAATCCAGCACGTTGGCGGCGATGGTGCAGTCGATCAATCAGAACATGCACAAGCACATCGTCACGCTCGAGCAGCCGATCGAGTTCCTGCACCGCGACATCAACTCATCGATCACGCAGCGGGAAGTCGGCATCGACACGGACAGCTTCCGCGATGGTCTGAAGGCAGCGCTCCGTCAGGACCCTGACGTCGTCCTGATTGGCGAGATGCGCGATTCCGAGACGATCGACACGGCGCTCAAGGCGGCCGAGACGGGGCACCTGCTCATGTCCACCCTGCACACGCCCGACGCCGTCACGACGATCATGCGCATCATCGCCATGTTCCCGCCTGAGGAGCAGGACGTCGTGCGGATTCGCATTGCAGAGTCACTCAACGCGGTCATTTCGCAGCGGCTCCTGCCGCGCAGGGACGGGAACGGCCGCGTGGTCGCAGCGGAGGTGATGGTCGTGACGCCTGCGATCCGCGATCTGATTCTCGAGTCCCGCATTGGGGAGATCCGCGACTTCATCGCCGAGGGCCGCGAGACCTATCAGATGCAGACGTTTGACCAGCACCTGGTCGACTTGGTGAACGCCGACAAGGTATCTTTCGAGATCGCGAAAGCGGCGTCGACGCGCCCAGCAGACTTCGAGCTTCAGATGAAGGTGCTGAACAGCGGTCCCGAGACGTCGAACGGACATCACGACGACGACACCGAGGGCGGGATCATGGGACTCGTGCCGACCGCACTGGCCGAATCGGACTCGCCGCCCGAAAAACGAGGGAAGAAACGGTAAAATGCTCAATCTGCGCGGCGTAATCGCACCGGTGGTGACGACGTTCGAGGATCGAAACGAAGCGGTTGACCTCGATGCCTTCGCAACCAACCTCCGGGTGTACGCCGCGGCGGGATTGAGCGGAATCGTGGTGTGTGGCTCCACTGGTGAAGCGGCGCTCCTGGACGAAGACGAGCGCCGCTCGCTCATCGAACACACCCGAAGTGAGGTGCCGAGCGACATGCTCGTCATCGCGGGCACCGGAGCAGAGTCGACGCGCCAGTGCGTCCAGCGGTGTCGCGTCGCAAGCGATCACGGCGCGCACGCCGTGCTTGTCGTCGCGCCGCACTACTACAGTTCGGCCATGACGCCGGCCGCGCTCGACGCGCACTATCGACGTGTCGCTGACGAGAGCCCGCTGCCCGTGCTGCTGTACAATATCCCGAAGTACATGCACTTCGCACTGGAGCCGGATCTCGTCGCCCGACTCGCGTCGCACGAGAACATTGTCGGCATGAAGGACAGTGCCGGAGACCTAACGCGGCTTGGCGGCTATCTGCAGTCGCAGAGCGAGAGCTTCACTGTGCTCACCGGCCATGGCGGGACGTTCCACCAGGCGTTGGCGCTGGGCGCGCAAGGTGGCATACTCGCGATCTCGCTGTTCGCCGCGGAGTTGACAGTCGAGATCTACGACAGCTTCACGGCGGGCGATCGTGACGCATCGGCGGAAGCACAGCGATCCGTTGCTCCGCTCGCGGCCGAAATCGTGGGTCGGATGGGCGTGGCCGGCGTGAAGGCGGCGATGGACCGTGTCGGACTGAACGGAGGTCGGGTTCGTGCTCCGCTGATGCCGCTTGGCATCGAGGACGAAGCGCGCGTCGATGCCCTGCTACGGGACGCGCGGGTGACGGCGGCGGTGTAACGCGAGTGTCCGCGCCGCCGGTGCAATCGGCGGAGCGATCCGCGGCGCGTGCTGAGCACGCGCTCGACATCGTGCGGGTGCTGGCGCGTGAGCCACGGCCGGCCGGCAGCGAACCGGAGGCGCACGCTCGCTCGTATTGCGCGGAGCGGCTTCGCGCCGCGGGGTTCGTGGTGCAGGAAGAAGCGTTCGAGTATTCCGCGTTTCCCGGTCGATGGGGCACGCCGGCTGGTGGACTCGTGGCGCTCGCGGTGCTCGTGGCTGCCGCGGCGGCCGGCCGGGCAGACAGGGCCGGAGTCGCCCTCCTTCTTCTCGCGTTAGGTGGGGCTCTCGTGGGGGCCGCGGTGCGGTGGCTGTCCCGCACGGGAGTGCTCGCGTTTCCGATGCTGCGCCGGAGCGGCGTGAACCTGGTCGCGATTCGAGGTGACCAGTCGCGCAACGAGTCAATGCTCTGGCTGATGGCGCATCTCGACTCCAAGTCACAGCCGGTTCCCATTCTCGCGAGAGCGGTGGGGATCACCCTCGTCGGGGCCGTTTGGATTGTCGGCTTGGTCGTCGGCGCGACACAACTCACGTGGACTCATCTCCACGTGGCTGACAGTTGGCTCGTGTTGGCGGTGCTCGCGGTCGTGGGAGCCATTCCGGTCATTGCCACGACGGTCGGCGCGAAATCTCCCGGCGCACTGGACAACGCAACCGGCGTCGCCACCGTGCTCGCCGCGGTGGAGGAGGCGCGCCACTCGCCGTGTGGCGTCTGCCTAACAAGCGCCGAGGAGCTCGGGCTCGCGGGCGCGCGGGCCTGGGTGTGGGCGCGGCCTGACGGTCCGGGCGTCGCCATCAACTGCGATGGGGTCGACGACCGTGGCGCGACAACCTGCATGTATACGGGTCCGCGCCCCGACGCACTCGTCGCGTCCGTGCTCGCTGCATCAGCGCGGGCCGGCTCTCGAATGCGCGCACATCGGCTCCTGCCCGGTGTACTCACGGACGGTGTCGCGCTGGCCGACGTTGCATGGAGCGTGGTGACACTGAGCAAGGGGGGAATGCGTACGTTGGGGCGCATCCACACGCCACGTGATCGCGCTGAACAGCTGAACGGCACGGGTATGGCCGAGGTTGCCCGTGTGATCGCCGATCTCCTCGAGACCAGAACCTGAATTTCCACTCCACATGGAAGTCTTGCTCTTCGCCGTCGTCCTGTTGGTGTCGCTTTTCCTGATTCCGCTCGGACTTCCGGGGACGTGGATCATGGTCGGCTCGGCGATCGGCTACGACGCGGTCGTCGGCGGAGATCCCATCGGATGGGTGACGATTGCGGCGACGGCGGTGCTCGCGATCATCGCCGAGATCTTCGAGTTCTCGCTGTCGGCGCGTTACACGAAGAAGTACGGCGGCTCGAGGCGAGCCGGCTGGGGCGCGATCATCGGTGGCATCGTGGGTGCGCTCGTTGGCGTGCCGGTGCCGATCATTGGCTCGGTGATCGGCGCCTTCGTCGGCTCCTTCATCGGAGCGCTCGTGGCCGAGTACACTCGGCGCGAGGCGACGGCAGGCACGGCGACACGTGTGGCGACCGGCGCGCTCATTGGCCGCGTGGTCGCCGCCGCCATGAAGACCGGGATCGGCGTCGTGATCGCTGTGTGGCTGGTGGCCGCAGCGGCGGTCTAGCGACGGCGTATCAGACGCGAGACGGGAGAGAACTGAAGACAGCAGACAGCAGACGGCAGGTTGCAGATGGCAGAGGCCACGGTTCCTCTGCCCTCCGCCATCTGCCTCCTGCCGTCTACCGTCTTCGGTTGTCTGCTGTCTGCCGTCTCGGCTGCCGGCGCTCCAGCGATGCTGACGACAGTCAGTTGACGCGCCGGATCCTGAAAGTAGATTCAATCAACGCCCCGCCCGAGCCGGGGCGTTTTTTTGTGCCGCCCTGCGACCTCCTGACGGAGCACCATGTTCGATACCAAAACGCGCACGCTCGTCGTCGTCGGCGCCCAGTGGGGAGACGAGGGAAAAGGAAAGCTCGTCGATGTGCTCGCCGAGCGCGCCGACTGGGTCGTGCGGTATCAGGGCGGCGCCAACGCCGGCCACACCGTGCACATCGGCGACGCGAAGTTCATCCTGCGCCAGATTCCGAGCGGCATCCTGCACGCGGGCGTGCGATGCGCGGTGGGCAACGGCGTCGTGCTCGATCCGGACACGCTGTTCTCCGAAGTCGACCGTCTCGTTGCCGACGGCATCGACGTCGAAGGGCGGCTCTACATCAGCGACCGCGCTCACCTCGTGCTCCCGTATCACAAGCTGCTCGACGGCGAGAGCTCCGCGAGCAAGGAGATCGGCACCACGGGTCGAGGAATCGGGCCTGCGTACGAGGACAAGGTCGCGCGCCGAGGCGTTCGCGTTCTCGACCTGCGTCATCCCGCCCGCGTTCGGCAGCTCGTGGAGCGCGGCGTCGAGCACGCCAACGGGCAGCTCGCGCGTTTCACGGATCGCAGGGCCGATGCCGAAGCCACCATGCAGCTGCTCGAGCGTATCACACCACGGCTGCTCTCACTGTCGGAGGACGTGGGACTTTGCGTGCACCAGGCGATCGAATCCGGTGCGGCGGTGTTGCTGGAAGGTGCACAGGGCTCGCTGCTCGACATCGATCACGGGACGTACCCATTCGTGACGTCCAGCAACACGACGTCCGGAGGCGCCGCGACCGGCGCTGGTATCGCCCCCACGGCGATCGACGCCGTGCTCGGCGTGGTAAAGGCGTACACGACGCGGGTGGGCCATGGCCCGCTGCCGACGGAGATTCCGGGCGCCCTGGGCGAGCGCATTCGTGAGCTCGGCAACGAATTCGGCGCCGTGACGGGCAGGCCTCGGCGCTGCGGATGGTTCGACGCCGTGGTCGTTCGCTATGCGACGCGCGTCAACGGCCTGAGCGGTCTCGCGGTGACGAAGCTGGACGTTCTGGACAGCCTCGATCGAATCGCGATATGCACAGGCTACCGGGTGGGCGACGACGAGTATCGCGAGTTTCCCGGCGATGTGACCGCGCTGGAGCACATCGAGCCGCTCTACGAATGGTTCGAAGGGTGGCAGCAGTCGACAAGCGAAGCCCGAACGCTCGAAGCACTGCCCGCCAAGGCCCGTCGATATCTGGACCGCATTCGCGAGCTGGTCGCGGCACCGATCGTGTACGTGAGTGTCGGGACACGGCGAGACCAGATCATCGGCCTCGAATAATCGGGCATCGGGAATCGAGTGAACGACGTCGTGATCGTCGGGGCGGGGCCGTGCGGGCTCGCGGCGGCCATCTCTGCCCGGCGTGCCGGGCTCGACACGCTCGTGTTCGACGCCGAATGTATCGTGAGCTCGATCACGCAGTACCCGACGTACGCGACCTTCTTCTCGACCGCCGAAAAATTGTCGTTAGGCGGGCTGCCGTTCGTCACGGCTGGCGAGAAGCCGTCGCGGCGTGACGCGCTCGCGTATTACCGCGCCGTGGTCAGGCACTTCGACATTCCCGTGCGGCAGTACGAGCGAGTCACGCGCATCGAGCGCTGCGACGGGGCGTTCGTCGTGCGCACGAACCGACGTGGTATCGAGCACGCCACGGACGCGCGCGCGGTCATCGTCGCCACCGGCTACTGGGGATCACCAAATCGGTTAGGCGTACCCGGAGAGGATCTGGCGCACGTCACGCACGCCTACCACGAGGGCCACTACGCGTTCCAGCAGAACGCCGTGGTCGTCGGTGGGGGCAACTCGGCGGCGGAAGCAGCGCTCGATCTCTGGCGCGCGGGCGCGCGCGTGACACTCGTTCATTTCGGCCCCACGTTCGACAAGAAGATCAAGCCGTGGGTGCTTCCGGATTTCGCGAATCGCGTGGCCGAAGGAAGTATCACGGCAATCTGGAACAATCGCGTCGTCGAGATCGGGCCCGAAAACGTCATACTCCGCTCTACCGATGGTACCGCGTCAGCGATTCCGGCGGACCATGTATTCCTCATGACGGGGTTCGCGCCGAGCGTCGATCTGCTTCGACAGGTCGGCGTGACGATCGATTCGGCGACGGGAATTCCGCGGCACGATCCCACGACCCTCGAGACTGACGTGCCCGGGGTCTTCATCGCCGGCGTCGTGAACGCCGGTTACGACGCCAACAAGGTGTTCATCGAGAACGGCCGCTTTCACGGCGACCAGATCGTGGCCAAGCTGCTCGGGAAGCCAGCACCGGCGCCGGCGAAAATCAGCCGGGATCTGGATTCCTAGCCGGTTACATTTCGGGTTCGCCCTCGCCCAACCAACCTCGCGCCCAGATCAGGCCCGGTCATGGCTAGCGTGTCCGCACATCCCGATGTGATGGAAAAGCTCGTGTCGCTCGCGAAGCGACGCGGATTCATCTTCCAGTCCTCCGAGATCTACGGCGGCACGGGCTCGGTGTGGGATTACGGGCCACTCGGCGTCGAGCTCAAGAAGAACGTCAAGGACCGCTGGTGGCACGCGATGGTCCGCGCCCGCGATGACATTGAGGGACTCGATGCCGCGATCCTCATGCATCCGCGCGTCTGGGAAGCGAGTGGCCACGTCGCCGGGTTTACCGATCCGCTGATCGACTGCCGGAACTGCAAGCGCCGCTTTCGCGCGGACGATCCGGCGATCAAGGGCACCCCCGGCGCGCCGGACGCGCAGTGTCCGGTGTGCGGATCGAAGGGGACGTTGAGCGAGCCGCGGATGTTCAACCTCATGTTCAAAACGTTCATGGGCCCGGTCGAGGAGAGCGCGGCGATCGTGTATCTGCGCCCCGAGACGGCGCAGGGCATCTTCGTGAACTTCCTCAACGTTCAACAATCGACGCGACAGAAGATCCCGTTCGGGATTGCGCAGATTGGCAAGGCGTTCCGCAACGAGATCACGCCGGGGAATTTCATTTTCCGGACGCGGGAGTTCGAGCAGATGGAAATGCAGTTCTTCGTCGAGCCGGGGACGGACGAGGAACACTTCGAGTACTGGAAGGCTCAGCGCATGGAGTGGCACCGGTCGCTCGGGCTCGCTCCGGATCGCCTGCGCTACAAGCCGCACGAGCAGCTGGCGCACTACGCGCGCGCCGCGGCCGACATCGAGTTCGATTTCGGCGGATCGTTAGGCTACCAGGAGATCGAGGGTATTCACAATCGTTCGGACTTCGATCTCGGTCGGCACCAGGAGTATTCCGGCAAGAAACTGGAATACTTCGATCAGCCGAGGAATCGCCGGTACATCCCCTATGTGATCGAGACATCCGTCGGAGCGGACCGCACGACGCTTGCGTTGCTGGTGAACGCCTACCGTGAGGAAGAAGTGCCGGGTGAAACGGAAGGCCGGACG
>Ga0163162_10000965_pt1 | contig 26689 bp, 15 predicted proteins | sample S55metaG_FD_115310 | JGI IMG/M metagenome (GOLD analysis project Ga0163162, IMG submission 115310) | Switchgrass rhizosphere microbial communities from Kellogg Biological Station, Michigan, USA - S5-5 metaG | ecosystem: Host-associated > Plants > Roots > Rhizosphere > Soil | place: USA... | reverse complement strand
TCGGCGGCCGTCACGGTGGCAATGTTGCCCGTGGCTAACCGTTGGGTGGTGGTACCATAGGCCTGCACCACGACCTTATCGAGTTCCTCCTTGGCCGGCTGCATCACGAGGGGGAATTCGGTTCCTCCGCCCACTTTGACGTTCACGGTCTGATACCCGATAAAAGTGACGATCAGTTCATCATCGCGGCGCACATCCTTCAGCATGAATTCACCCTTTGCATTGGTCTCGGTGCCGCGGTGTGTTCGTTTAATGATCACGTTAGCCCCCGCAAGCGGTTCGCCATGATCGTTCGTAACGTGGCCATGAATTTCGCCAGGCGGCTGTGCGTCACCGTTATCCTTCATCGTCCCAGGAAGTTTTTTTGAAATGACAATGGTATTTTCCTGCATGCTAAAGGCAAGAGACGTGTTCTTTAGACACGCCGTCAGCGCCTGTTCGATGTTTAGGGCATTGAATGTTACGGTTACAGGCGATTCGTTCCTGATCAGATTGAAGTCGTAAAAGAATTTATACCCGGTTTGTCTGGTAATTTCTTTAAAGACATCTTCGAGCGGAACATTCTTTCCGGAATAACTGACAGTCTGTGATCGCCCGGTTGCGGAAACATGCAGGGCAAAGACGGTAAGGAGAATCGCGAGGAGCTTCATCACGCGCAACATTTGCGGCACAGGCGTCCACCGCCCGCACCCAGTCAATAAAATCATAACTTGCAGTGTTTGGGTTTAACGATAATGATTCTAACAGGTTTTATTATTCGAGTGTCCCAGACGACGCCGCTCTCCGATGCCAGTCGGAAGCGGCTTTTTGCTGGCCACTACGTTGACGAACAAATTGAAAGGATAGGTTTATTGCATTTATAAAATCGTCAGCACGTTTCCCTCGACGGTAAATTGCAGTCCGCTCGCCGAAAGAATATGCAATACTTTGACTAAACTCAAATTTCGGTCGATCTGTCCCACGAATGCATGTTCCGGAACCGCGCCTTTATATTTTACTTCGATATCGTACCACCGCTCCAGTTGGCGCATCACCGTTCTTGTATCCGTTTTGTTGAACTGGAACAATCCATTCTTCCATGCCATGACTTCGTCGATGTCGATATTGTTTGACACGTTAATTTTATCTGATACGACCGCCTGCTGACCTGGTTTCAGTACCACCGCCTGTTTGTTGTTCGAAGAAGAGAACCGGATGTCAATCGCTCCCTCAACCAATGTTGTTCTCGTAGCATCTTCGTTCGCATATCCATTGACGTTAAAACTGGTACCAATATCCTCGATGATTTGATTTTTACATCTTACTTTGAACGGCTTTTTTGCATTATGCGCCACTTCGAAGTATGCTTCGCCGGTGATCTCCACGTTGCGTTCACTGCCGTCAAAAATAACCGGATATTTGATGGACGATTCAGCATTTAACCATACCCGTGAGCCATCGGACAAGGTGATGTCGATGACTTTGGAACCCCGCGGATTGGTCAGGATATTTGTCCCCACCCGCCGACCCGAGGACGGATTATTTGGATCATTTGATGGCTGATAAGCAATTTGGTTGTTATCGGTTTTTATCACACTGATATTTCCCTGTGTCGCAACGGATCCTTTGTGCATGCTGTCGAGATTGACTTTTGTGCCATCGGATAATTGCAGGATTGCTTTTGCCGTAACCGGCGCGGCGACATCGTGTGCCGTCCGCGTGTTTTCTTTTTTTATGTCACTTCGGTGCAAAACAAAAAACCAGGCGGCGGTTCCGAGGAGGATCACGCAGGCGGCTGCCGCGACGCGCCGAAGGGAAAAGACAATGCCTCTTCGTTTCGTGCGCGACCGTTCCATGATTTTCGAAAACAGGTCGTCAGCTAGCGCGGGGTTATACGCCGCTTCATAACGGCGTGCGCTAAGCGCTTCGTCAATGACCGACCCGAGCCGTGCCGTGTTTTGGTCATCCCCCAGCAGCGTTTCCAGTTCCGGCAGCTCCTGTGGGTCGAGGGTGCCCGCCACGTACCTCTCCATTAACATAAAAAAGCGACTTTCTTCCATACCGAACAATAAAGACACAACAAAATCCCGCAGGTATTACCGCGCGCGAAAATTCACAGCCAGGTCTCCAGGAGGCAGATCAGGAAGAGCAGGTCGCCCGCGTTTTTTTCGAGATACTCACGGATCGACCCGAGTGCTTTCTGCATATGGACCTTGACTGTATTCTTCGAGATCCCGAGCGAGCGGGCGATCTCTTCATGGTTCATCCCCTGCTCGCGCGACATCCGGTAGACTTTTCGTTGCTGGTTCGGGAGATGCTGAATCGCCTCCCCGATGATGCGGACGGACTCTTTCGCCAGCAGTTTGGATTCGGGCGAATCGCGCCGGTCATAGTAGTTCAGGATCTCTTCACTGAACTGCACCTCGCGGACTTTTTTTCGAAGTGTATTGAGGATATGGTTGCGGGCGGTAATAAACAGGTAGCTGTCAAACCGCTCGATCTCGTCGAGCGTGTCGCGTTTCATCCAGATCTTTACAAACACGTCCTGGACGATCTCTTCCGCCAGTTCCGGTGATTTCGTGAAGGCCAGCGCCACACCGTAGATATTCGGGTAATAGCCGTTGAACACCTCGCGAAAGGCGGCCTCGTCTCCCTCCTGCATGCGGGCAAGGAGTGCGCGTTCGTTATCCAACGGAACAATGGGCAATCCGGAAATGATTTCAGTAAAACTAAAAAATTGTTTGGGAACTACAGGGAAATATCTATGGCGCAGTGCGGCGTACGAAAAATCATGGGATGAAGTTGAAAGAGATTGCCGGTGTGATGCGGACCTCGAAAACGACGGTGAAGAACCAGTTACGGGATGCAAGAAAAAGACTGAGAGAATCCATGGATATACAAAATGATTTTCTGAATCTGTCTTAGATATTCTCAAAAATCAACACCTTCTCAAAAAACATTTCCCTGCACTTCGCTCCGGGGTAGTTTTTTGAGAAGGTCCTGATTTTTGCCGAAGGGATTTAAAAGTTTTCGTATAATGCAAAAATGCAGAAATTTTTTATCTGAGAACCAGGAGTTGGATGAGTTATGTGTTTACTTTTTGCGTCGTTTGCGACCGCCTGAATTTTTTACTTTTCTTAAGCTTTTTTGGACTTCATGGACAACAAGATTTTCAGGCAACAGGAATTCATAAGGCTCGACGTCTAAAGACATAGCTAATTTGACAATTGTAAAAAATTCAACATTCTTTTGGCCATTCTCAATTTTACTAATTTCACTTCTGTCAATTCCACTCAGCATTTCCAACTGCAATTGAATTAATTTCTTTCGCTTTCTGAATTGGCGAAGCTTCTTTCCAAATGAAGAAATCTCAAAATTATATTTTTCTTTCACGTCCATTCGACCCCGTAAAAGTGAAAGAAACATTGCGAAATAAAAGTGAGTTATAACAATGTGTCCGATGCAAATAATATATGATTTGTGTATCCTGCAAAACTCTTTTTCGGAGAATATTTTTTAAACATCATGGAGGGCGCCTTCCGTCGTGTACATCGCCCGGCAGGTACTTATTTTGACGTACCGGTTCAATGCTTCCACATATAGTATATCGGTCACGCTGATCCGTACCAGATCTTTGCCGTCGCGGATAAAAAAATGTGGGTGCATGGATTGCATTAGGACGAGTAGCGTTCTAAAGACAACAACCCTGAAAAAAAGGATGATAAGAAAAAGAATTATTTACCCGTCTGATCTACCGGAAGTCCGAGCAATTTACGGATATAAAATTCAAGCCACTGACCCTCCGGTGACGTGACGACCAGCTTTCCTTGCTGATCGAGCAGATACGTCGTGCCTCCAGAAGCGTAGCCAAACCGGTCCCAGTTCCCGTCGTCTTTGAAATTACCACGGTCATCCATACCCGAAAGTAACACACCGGTAGGATAACTTGCGCCCCGTTCTTTTAATAATTTTAGTACAAGTTGTTTTTCCTTTGCCTTTTCCATCCGGTCCATTCCAAACACGCAGACCGAAAATATTTCAAAGCCGAATTTATGAAACTGGTCATAAAGTCGTTGGTATTTTGGCATGGAGGCAATGCAGCCACCGCATCGCCGGTTCCAGAAATCGACCAGCACCACTTTGCCTCTCAGTTTTTTCAGATCCATCTGGCTGCTGTCAAAAATAGAACGCATGGTAAAGGTTGCAGGTATCGCTGTCAGTTTTTCTTTGTGGTGTTCATATTCTGCTACCCATGCAACCGATGTGCTGTCACCGATTTGCTTTATTATTTGCTCAAGCGATTTTTCGAGCGCGCTGTCGTACTGGCCAAACTGTTCGACTAGGGTCTGAAGCGGTCGTGCATTGTGATATTCTCCTGTAGCAAATGAAGTGGCTGCAATAGCCAATTCCTGGATCAGGGGCATGGACTCATGAAGCGTTTCCAGTAAATTTCCTGTAGTGCCGTTAATATGCAATGATACGGACCATAATTTATTTTGCCATTCATCAAGAAAAAAATCTTTTCTTTTTTCTGATGAAATTCTTTTTAAATACTCGTTGCGAAATATCAAATACTGATTCGCCCACTGAATTTCTGCAAGGGAATCATATCCTGGTATTCGTGTACTCCCTTTTGAAAGGAAATCCGTATAATTCTTTGCAGACGATTCGGGATTTTTCCAATATCTCGGGCAATCGTGACCAATTGTTTGCTCAAACCATTGTTCAAAACCTTTTTCTCCTGGATGGATATTGAAATAGGCTGCACCGCTATCTCGATATTGTCTCTTTCTTTGTTCGTCCCACGCGATGAATTTAGCCGATCCTTCATTAAGAGTTTTCTTTGCCACTTCAGGATTGTTGATGCCATAGACCGGTGACATTACAAAATGAAACGAGGTGAGATCATTTTCTTTTTGTTGCGCATTTGATGTTGTCGTAATAAAATATATAACGACTAGGAGTAACCGAAAAGGTTTCATATTTTATTTTGTAGTTCTTGGATTTATTCCTGTTTTGAATTTTTAAGCACATCCCGAACCATTTGAATTTTCCCTTGAAAAAGCACCGGTTGTCCTTCTGGTTCTCCTGTCATCCGATCCATTCCAAAGACACAGACTGAATATATTTCAAAACCATATTTGTGAAATTGGTTACAGAGGCGTTGATATTTCGGCATCACTTCAACGCAACCGGCGCAACGCCTGTTCCAGAAATCCACTAGGACCACTTTGCCACGCTGATTTTGTCGTTATCATAAACACAACGATAAGCAATAGCCGAACGTGATTCAAGTGCAACTTATTTGTTTGAGGAACCAGAAAATTTCTTAGCAATCGGCCAGACTGAATCGAGCGTGTTACCATCATATAATTCTCCATCTTTCATAACATATTTAATCGACAACGTATTTTTAATATTCTCGAGCGGATTCTTATCGAGAATGATCAGATCGGCAATTTTTCCCTTTTCAATTGAACCCAAATCACCACTCATACCCAGCGCTTCCGCTCCGCTGATAGTGGCTTCCTGTAACGCTTCTAAATTCGTAAGTCCGCCTTGCTGAAGCGACCATAACTCGTAGTGTGTTCCAAGACCCACACACTCTCCGTGTGCGCCCAGGCCAATATGAATTCCGTTCTTTTTGAAAAATGCCATGGACTTTGCGACTTCCACGTAATACGGATTTTCATTATCATGAGGAAGATACGCGGCCTTGAGTCGGTTATTGATATATTCTTTGGAAAAGAAACGGGCTTGTTTAGGATCCTCCCAGGAAAGCGGGTATTTTCCATACAGATACCGGGCTGCGCCGACGAGTGAATCAGCGTAATATGGGTTGTCAGAAATATCCAGCGTTGGTGTGATCCAGGTACCTGATCCGGAAATTAATGAGAGGACATCTTTATAGATATTTCCTGCGAAGTCGTAGTAGTGTTCGACACCTGTTGATCCATCCATCACCATACACAAGCTTGATTGCATTTCATAACCACCTTCATTGGTCATGTTCAATCCGTATTCCCTGGAGGCCATTAACAGCCACTGTCTCTGCATACGTGTGGGTTGTTGGTATTGCTTGATTAAAACGCCACCCAAAGCTGCCCGTTTGCGTACAATTTGTCGCGCATCTTCTAAGCTATTAATGGCTTCAGCTCCGTTGACAGTAACCGCCTGACCCGCAGTAAATAGCCTTGGACCCAGAGCTTTTCCCGCAGCCAGAATTTCTCCATCTTCAAAAGATTCTATATCCGAAGAAGGGTCTCTGGCGCTTGTCACGCCATAGGCCAGATTAGCCAGACATTCCCAGTTTTGATGAAAATTATAATTACACTCGCGGGTTGGATGCAGATGGTCGTGTAAATCAATGAGGCCGGGCATAACCGTCTTGCCTTGCAGATTCATCACCTGCGAATGTGTAGGGGCCGTGAGATGCTGTCCGACATCAGCTATGCGACCATCAACAATAATCATGTCCGCGTGTTCAAGCACCTCATCCTCTTGCATCGTAACAATTCTCGCATCATGTAAAAACAGTGTGCCTTTCGCATGATGACCCGGCACAGTCAAGGCCGCATGAATTGTGTCGTTCGGAATGACTTCGCCAGAAAAAACTCTTTCCGGATCAATGGAAAAATAATTGTTCGCGTAACACCATGCTAATCTTTTTCCGTTATTTTCCCAATGCGGATCAGCTCCGCCATTCTTCGTCACCCGGATAACGGGTAAACAATTTGCTCCTGTGAGACTCACCGGACCAAACATCGGTGGCGTTGCGGCGAGATAAATATCTTCCTTCATCGAGTACACGAAATATTTTCCGTCGGGAGAGAATGAAAGGTCATTGATAAAAAGTGACTCGATAGATTCAGCATAAAACTCGCTTCGTATGTCTTTTTTTACCACGCCAACAGAAAGAAGTGTATCGGATTTTCTTCTAAAAAAAATGCGCCCCCCATCTCCGGAAAAGCTAAGTGATTTGTAAATCATAATGCTGTCCACTAGTTTTTTTATTTCCCCTGACCGCAAATCGAGCAGCTCTAGTTTATTTATGTAGATATTCTTATAGTCAGGGATCGACACAACCGGCCCTTCGATAAAAGCAATTGAATTGCCATCAGGCGACCATGCGGGAAAACGGTACCTCGCCGGAACGGTAGTCAATTGCACAGGTTTGCCGCCGCCGGCAGCGACGCGCCACAGGTAACCACCTTTGCCATCCCGCCAGCTGGAGAAAACAACTGATTTTCCGTCAGGTGATAAAACCGGATCAAACTGATCATCTTCCATTTTGATGAGCAGCTTCGGCTTTCTATCGGTCATACTCATACGATAAATCTCATGAAGCGTCTCAAAAATAACCTGCCTGTTGTCAGGAGTCTTTTGCATTGAACGGACAGAATGAATGACGACCGAGTCATTTTGGATTTTATACGAATTGTAATTAAATGCGCCCAGTTTTATGTTGACATGGGCCAAAAACGGAATGATGGAATCCTTTCCATCTTCAAGGGTTATACTATGAATCTTTCCTTTAAATGCCACAATCAAACGGCGATCATCATGCGTAAATGTATAGTGTTCTTTGATTGACCTATTCATTTCAACCGAGTCGCACAACAGGCGATCGGCTCCGTTTCGCAGGTCGAGCAACCGAAGCGAAGATTGAATATGCGTAATGGAAGGCGGCGTCATGTAAGCCAGGTAATGACCGTCGGAAGAAATCACCGGGTTATCAAATGGAATGGATGGCCGAGGTAATTTTTCCGATTCTCCCGTTCTTGTATTGTACCTCAAAAGCTCTGAACTATACACATATTTTCCATTCTCTGAGAACTGTAAATCACATGTGCCACACATTTTCTCCTGCAAAATCAGATTACCAACGTTTAACATAAAAAGCCGGTTATTAAAAACAATATTCCTTCCATCAGGAGTCCAGCACGGAGTCAACTCAGGGAATCTATTTGATGACATGTTGATAAAAACACTGTCTAATTGTTGCTCGTGACTTCCGTCAGCATCCATCACCCACAAATGAACCGATCCACTTTTGTCACTGATATAAGCGATCTTTTTCCCATCCGGCGACCAGATTGGTTTATAGTCAAAAGAAATCCCGCTTGTCAGTTGCATAGCATTGCCACCAGCGGAGGGTACTGAATACAAATCTCCCAGCAGATCAAAAACGATCGTCTTTCCGTCAGCAGAAATGTCGACATTCATCCGGGTTCCTTCATCCGTGTCAAAATTTAAAAACCTTTCGCCTTTAATGGGAAATGACTGTGAAAAAAGTTTGAAGTCAGGTTGCGGAATCGTTTGCTGCGCGATGGCAGATTTGGTAACCCAGAATATCACTATCAGGAATAGCCGAAGATGTTTCATTGACAATGTTCTAATTTATACCTCTAAGTATTTCTTGTTTGTTTTCAAAATGGTCCGATTTGGGCAGGCGGATTAGTTATCTACTCAAAGCAACACAACAAGAAATCAAATTTTGCATGCCAGACATATCAGTAATTATTTATAGTAAATACGGTAAGGCCAACTGCTAAGTCCGTCGATCCGGACACCACGAGTGTGTTGTTTTTTTGAGGCGTAAATGACCACGTAAATGTCGATAGCAGATTGCCCGTTTGTTGATCCCTAATTTCAAGCGAGTACGAGGTGCCGACCGCAGAAGTCGCGTTGAATTTCTTGAAAGCAGTGATGTCAGCATAGGTTATATTTGAAAATTGTGCATTCGCAGAATCACCTTGCAGATTGATCCTAATAGAAGTCTTTACCCCGGACAAAAGATTTATGCAACGCAGCCCGGCAGAACTGTCGGAATAAAAAGGAATTTCATCTTTTACCAATAAAGTGTCTACGTGCGTTGTATCACCCGCAAGAAAAAACGAATAAATGGCTCCTGATCGAAGTACAAGATGTCCACTATACACCATAAGATTTGTATCAGTGACGGGCACAATGGATATTGGGAGGTTGCCTGCAATAGTCGAATAAAGACGAGCGCTCCCATAACCCAATTCCGAAATATCGGTGTAATATTTTCCTGGCTCGTCATCTCCAAGCTTTGGCAAAACAGGTTTACTTCCGGTAATCGCATGTACTATTGTTAAGGATGCCGGTGCCGGAACGATGTTCGTTGTTTTGCAGGAAAAAATAGCAAGAATTAATGTAACGAGACCTGCGGACCGGTTACACAATATCCGATGTAACATACTTTGTAATTTTTTTAAATTAGAAAAGGCAATTCATGAAAACGGCTGTCAGTATCCTGGATTCTGTACCAGGTTGTGGTCTTTTATAATCTCGCTTTGAGGAATAGGAAACGAAGCCCAGTCCTGATTCCATCCTGCACCGCCTTTTTGCGGATTGACAATATTCATAACCTGATTAATGTTGCCTGTTCTGATTAAGTCAAACCAACGGTGTCCCCATTCCGTAAATAGTTCTGTCTGGCGCTCGTGGAGTATGGCTGTGAGTAATGAGTCAGAATCCAAAGGCCCGGCGTAATCATTGAGCCCGGCTCGCCGTCTAATCGCATTTAAATCATTCGCGGCCAGGTCTAAATTTTTATTTTGACGAACGAGCGATTCGGCATGAATCAGATATTGCTCAGCAAGCCTCAGCATCATCGTGTATTCGGTTACCGGAAGCGAATTACTTTTATATTTGAAGGGAAAATAAAACGTATCTGTCGGATTTGATGTAACGACCGAACCAATCCATTTCTGTTTTCGTTGATCATTCGGTTCAAAACTATTCCATAAAAATGAGCTTATCGTTGAAGTTCTCGCGGTTGCATCACCTCCGCTGGGTGCCGAAGTTAAAATATAGCTATTGCCGTCAACGGTACTATACGTACTCAGTGATGGAACCGGAAGCTGCCAGATCGTCTCAAGACTATTAATCAGAAATACCTGATTCAGATCTGAAACGAGCTGGTAGTCGCCGTTTTGCATCAATGAATCAGATTCCAACTCGGCTTTAGCGTAATCTTTTGTAAACAAATATGCCCTCGCAAGCAGTGCGGACGCCACTGCCTTATTCGGCCTGATTCTGTCTTGAGAAATGGCCGTGTCGCTTCCGTCCACATAGTTCGTATTTAACAACGTTTTGGCCTCCTTTAAGTCAGTGATGATCTGCTGATAGACATCGTCTTTATTGGTTCGGCGCAGTAATTCGTTCGTTGTATAATCCGTTGAAATTGCAAGTGGCACATCGCCATAAGAATTTACCAAATAAAAATACCAGAATGCGCGGAGAAACTCCGCTTCACCTGTCAACTGTTGTTCAACCAGAGGACTCATTCCGGCTGTATTTCGGATTCCCTCGATGATCGCATTCACCTGGTAAATGTAGCTATACGCATTTCGCCAAGCCCCCAAGTAGAAGATGTTTGATGACGCGTGCAATGAGTTAAAGTAATACGGCTGCACATCCAAAGATGTCGATGCGCTTGTCAACTCGTCGCTCAAAAGTCCTGCGTGCTGTGACATACTGAATGATTCTGGTTGCATCGCTATATAGATGCCCATCAGTGCAGAAGTTGCTGCTGCATTATCACCAAACACGCTCGCCGCTACGATCTGTGTACTCGGTGGTGGTACTTGTACAAATTTTTTGCAGCCGGCGAAGTAAAACCCAATTCCGGTCATCACCAGCAAAACAATTTTTTCATTTATTTTAATTAACATCTTACCTAATTTGAAATGAATAAATATTAAAGACTGAATTGCAAGCCGCCTGTGATCGTACGCAACGGAGGGAGATTCAGCCCCTGTGATTCTGGATCAAGTCCCGGATATTTGGTTATTGTGAAAAGATTCTGACACTGCACATACAGCCGGGCACTTATGAAATGAATTTTACTCAATACTGTAGTCGGAAGGGAATATGAAACCGAAATATTTTTAAGGCGTATGTAGGATGCGTTCGTAATGACGCCGTCACTTAGTACGAAATTGTTAAACGCCGACGTTGAGTTGGTGATTGAAAAGCGCTGAACATTTTTTACATCGCCCGGTTTTTGCCAGCGCTCCATGACTTCCTGTGGCTGATTGATTTCGCTCGCCCCGGGCGCTCCAAAAAAAGGGGTGTTTGTATATCCAGACTGATTCACGCATTGAATCCAAAAGTCAATCTGAAATTGTTTGAAGTGAAGACTATTTCCCAAACCGGCGAAATACAAGGGTGTTAAGGGCTTAGTTGGATACCAGTCATCGGGAGCGGAAGGGCTCCCGCTTTCGTTTTTTGTTTGAAACTTATATTCTCCCGTCTGCGGATCAACACCTATGTATTTAAAAAGCAGCTGACTGGATTGCGATTGTCCTACACGAAGCAGATAGAAATACGGGGTGTTTTCAATGCCCGGAAAACTGATCAACTTGTCCCGGGAAATAGACAAGTTAAAATCACTCGTCCATGAAAAATCTTTTGTAGTAATGTTTCTGGTATGCAGTGTAAACTCCCAGCCTGTGTTCTGAATGAGGGCAGGGAAATTGGCTTCTACAACACCAAAACCTGTCAGTTGAGGTAGTTGGTACCCCACCAGTTGATTATCTGTGCGGTTTCTGTAATGACTAACAGTAAAAAAGACTGCGTCTTTGAAGAGTCCGATTTCCACTCCTTCCTCCAACTTTCGCACCCGCTCCCATTCGAAATACGGATTGGGCATCAAAGTTGGCTGTAATCCCGTAACGTTCTGTATGCCTCCGGCTGTCGTATTGGGCGAATACGTACTCATAAATTGATAATCTCCAATCTGGTCATTACCGGTGACCCCATAACTTGCTCGAAGTTTACCCGTACTCAGGAAAGGGAGGAGATTTGTAATCCATTTTTCTTTGGAGAATAACCAGGCTGCTCCGAAGGCCCCGAAATTTCCGAACTGCCTGTTTGGACCAAAGCGACTGCTGCCATCTCGCCGGCCCGTAAAATTGAGAATGTACTTGCCATCCCAGTTGTATCTGATGTTTCCATATAAACCATTGTAGCGATACTCTGCATTGCTGACACCCATGATGCGCACGACGCTTGCTGCCTGAATGTTCGTGATCAGGACATCGCTGGCGTATCCGTTGCCAAGTTCAGCCTTGGAATCACGGACCGTTTGCAGGAATGTGCTCCCAATCAGCAGGTCCAAAGTGCCTTTTCCAACTGTTCTCGAATAGCTCAACTGGGGCTCCAGGTTCCACGTCTTGCTGCTATTTTCCGAAAAAGTACTGGTTCGATACATCGGATTGGTGTTCAAAGGGGGTGGCGCACTTGCGCTTGGCGCCAAGTTTTGTTGATCGAGTCGCTGGGTCGAGTATCCGGCGTTCCCCCCAATATCGAGTCCTTTAAAAAGTGTATATCGAACATTCAAATTTTCCGCGTAGTATTCAGAGACTGCATTTGCATGAGCATATGTGCCTGAAAGAGGATTTGTCCACGTAGCCGTGCCACCATATGGCGCCCAGTTCAGGTTTCCGTGACTATCATATAACGGTGGTGCATCTGGAGGGAGTGTGATACTATTTGTCGGGCTTGCTCCGGGCATATTGCTAAAATCGTTTGTATAATTAATGGACAGGGACATATGTAATCGCGTATTGGGGGAGGCTGCCGTTAGGGCCGCATGCGTGGAAATCTTTCGGTCTGCATAATTTCCGGGGAATAAAGCCCCTTGACGACTATACCCTCCACCGACAAAGAATTGTACATTGTTATTGCCGCCGGAAAAATTAATTTGTGCATTGCTGAAATTATTTGATCTGTCCATTAATTCTTTCTGCCAATCTGTATAGCGTGTAGTATCCCAGAACAATAGAGACGGAAAGTATTCTGCGTACTGAGGATCCAGCAGAAATCCGAGTCCATCGTTGTTAAAAGCTTCTCTTTCCATCTCCAGGTACTGCTGGGTATTCAATAATTTAAGGTAGCGCGTTACTTTGCTCGTACCCGTATAGACGTTAACGTCAAGCTTATTTTGTCCTTTTCTTCCTTTTTTGGTGGTTATCAGGATAACTCCATTCGCGCCCCTCGATCCATAGATCGCGGTGGCGTCGGCATCCTTCAATATTTCGATACTTTCAATGTCTGCCGGGTTCAAACTGTTAAAAGGGCTCATACCCTGACCGGCGCCCAAAAGATACCCAGGACCGCTATTGGCTTTTGGAGCGTTAAAAATGCCACCACCAACAAATTCATTGGTTAACGATTGAGAACTAAAGGGAGTTCCATCAACGATGTACAGAGGGTCATTCGCAGTAATGGGTTTGCCAAATTGGATTGCATTTTGTCCCCTGAGCCGAATGACGCTGTAAGCCCCCGGAACACCCGATACTTGCTGAATGCTTAGTCCAGGAACCCGTCCTTCTAATGCTAACAACGGATCGGTCACTGGTTGTTTTTGAAGGTCTTTCCCCTCTACTTTATATACGTTGCCCGTGTTGTACTCCTGTTTAGAATCGTAATATCCTTTGCTCACCACGACGTCCTTCAGCGACTCGGCTCCTTGCCTCAGTTTTATCACCAGGGCAGTGTGGTTAGCAATCCTGATATACTGTTGTTCGTACCCGACAAAACTTATAATGATGGTTGCATTACCGTCAACATTTCTCAATGTAAAGGCCCCATCAACATCGGTCACCGTACCGGATTTAGAACCTTTGACGGTAATATTCACTCCCTCAAGCGGTTCATTGCTTTCGTTCGTGATGCGGCCGTGGACGTCGATCGGCGGTGGCAGATTATTTTTTGTTTCTGCAGAAAGCGCGTCTGATTTTTTGATCACGATGGTCTTCTCCTGGATCTCATACGCCAGGTTTTTTCCCTTCAGGCATTCTTCGAGTGCGCGTTGCAGCGAGACATTGGTGAGTTGCAGTGTGACCGTACCGGCATGCTCCACAAGATCGGCGGAAAACAAAAAATCATAGCCGGTCTGCTGCTGAATTTCTTTGAATACTTTGGTCAGCGGCGCATCCTTCGCGGACAGCGAAATCTGCGAGTACGTATGGGCGCTCACCGTGACTGAACCGGCAAGCAGGATGATGGCAGTGAGCCTCATAATGCGAAGCGTTTTGGTTACACAACGAACCTGTAAATCCATAACTTTGATTTGGTTTGGGTTAACTAATAAGCAGTCTTGTCTGAGATATGTTTACTGGAAGGTACCTGAACCATCCGCCATCCCGCCTCGTACGCGGGATGGTTTTGTTTCAGTAACCTGAAGGAAAGGTTTTACGAATTTTTATTTCGAGCCGGATAGCACGGTGACCTTTTTTCCCTCGATCCTGAATTGCACGACACCGGTCGTCTCCAGCATTTTGAATACTTTGGATGCATTCACATCCCGCGATATCGAACCGCCGATGCGGCCGCGCACGCTGTCCTGGTACATGACGTCCACATCATACCACCTTGCCACCTGTCGCATAATCGTCGGCACATCCGTCGAATTGCCAAAACGGAATTTTCCGTTCTTCCAGGCCATCACTTCATCGGTATCGATATCATGATCTACCAAAATATTATTTTCGGTTACACGTGCCTGTTGGCCCGGTTTGATGACGGTTGACTGTTGTCGCGATGCAACTTTCACAGATCCCTCGAGCAGCGTCACTTTGATATTTGCTTCATCATCGTAGGCATTCACATTGAAATGCGTTCCGAGTACTTCGACAGACACGTTTCCTTTCATGACATGGAACGGCATGGTCGGGTTATGCGTCACTTCAAAATACGCCTCGCCGCTAATCGATACTCGTCTGTCTGATCCGGTAAATTCGACCGGGTAGGTGATCGATGAAGCAGCGTTTAACCATACCCGTGAGCCGTCGGACAAAGTGATGTCGATGATTTTTGAACCGCGGGGATTGGTTAACATATTTGTTCCCACCCGCCCACCCTTCTTGGGATATCCATGATCGTTAGACGACTGATAAGCAATTTTGCCGTCCTCTATTTTCCGTACCGACGTATTTCCCTCCGTCGCCAGTTGACCTGTACGCGCGCTGTCGAGGAAAATAGTTGTGCCGTTAGACAACGTGATGGTCGCGCGGTTCGTCGTGGGCGCCCTGACATCGTGTATCGCAACGGTATTTGTCGTGTTGTCGCCGGTTCCTCTGTTGTGATGGTTGTATAAAAAATACGTTGTAGACAATACGACAACAAGCACCACCGCGGCGGCACGCCACATCCATTTTGATTTCGCCGGCATTCGCACCTCGTTACCCAAAATAGATTGCAATATAACTTCGGACGAATCCGGATTCAGCGTAAATGTTGACGACAAACGGATGCATGTCTCGTCCATCCATGACTTGATCAAATCATCGTGTTCGCCTTCGCGGATGATCGAAAACAGTTCATCGGTTTCCGCCTCTGTCGCGCGGCCCTGGGTGTACTGTTCCAGCAGGTAATATAAACGGGTTGGTTCCGCCATATATCTTACCGACAACGCCCGTGTATGGAATGTCTAACCGCGGGCACTTTTTTTTAAAAAAGCCAGGGAATAATGATCGCCAGTACCGCCGGTTCGATCCAGGCCTGTATATAGGTCCGCACCGACCGCTTCGCCATCGCGAGATGTGTCTTGACGGTACTGGGTGAAATATGCAGCTGCTTTGCGATTTCGTGAATCTTAAGGTGCCGGTCCTTGTACAGTTCAAAAACAATTTTCTGCTGGTGGGGCAGCCGGCTCACGGCCTGCCGCAGAAACGCTTCGTTTTCCTGGTAAAGGAGGTTGTCGTCCGGCGCCGGCAGATCAGGTGACTGTTGCTTGTGGATGGCGGCGTACTCTTGGTGCAGGTTGTGCACGCGCGACATTTTTTTCAAGGCGTTAAAGCTAAGGTTACGGGTGATGGTGAATACCCAAGCTTCGAAGTTGGCTACTTCCGCGAGCTGTTCTTTTTTGATCCACACGCGCATGAAGACTTCCTGCGTGAGCTCCTCCGCGTCCGCTTCGTTGCGCGTAAAGTGTAACGCATAGGAATACACTTTGTCCTTGTACGCGTTGAACAAATCGCGAAAGGCATCGGTATCGCCTGTCGACACCTTCTGCAAAATTAATTTTTCGTCCAGTGGTCCGATGATTTTCACGAGGGGTGCATCATGATTTGGTCATGCTAAACTAATAAATGTTTTTATTTAGTCAGAAAATGTTGCGGGATGTGGTGTGGAGTGCGCTCCGACAAAAGGGTTAAACCCATTCCGATCGATGGGAAATGAACGTTGATGTCTGTCTGCAGTGGAGACAGATTCACATGTGGTGGTGGTTTGTTGTCATGCTGTAAGAAATTTACTGTTTCCCGGTCTGATCAAGTGGCAGACCGAGCAGTTTGCGGATGTAGAATTCGAGCCACTGGCCTTCCGGGGAAGTGACGACCAGTTTACCCTGCTGGTCGAGCAGATACGTAGTGCCACCTGACGCATACCCGAAACGGTCCCAGTCCGGGTCATCTTTCACATTATAACGGTCATCCATACCCGAAGGCCATATACCGGTCGGATAGGAAGCGCCTCTTTCTTTTAATAATTTCAGTACAAGTTGTTTTTCTTTGGCTTCATCCATTCTATCGACACCAAATACGCAAACCGAATAGATTTCAAAACCATATTTATGAAACTGGTTGTACAACCGTTGGTATGTTGCCATAGAGGAAATGCATCCGCCGCATCGCCTGTTCCAGAAATCCACCAGCACCACTTTGCCCCGCAATTTTTTCAGGTCCATGAGGCTGCTGTCAAAAATGGAGCGCATCGTGAAGCTTGCCGGCACTGCTTTCAATTTTTCTTTGTGCATTTCATATCCCGCGACCCACGCAACGGAAGTGCTGTCGCCAATTTGCCTGATTGTTTTCTCCAGCGATTTTTCCAGCGCGCTGTCGTACTGGCCAAACTCTTCAATCAAAATTTGCAATGGTTTCGTATTGTGATATTCTCCTGATACAAACGATGTGGCCTCTATGGCAAGTTCCTGAATGAGTGGAATCGACTGGCGAAGCGTTTCCGACAAATTGCCCGTGGTCCCATAAATATGGTCAGCGGCCGACCATATTTTATTTTGCCATTCAGTAACTAAAAAATCTTTTCTTTTCTCCGGGGCAATCCTTTTCAAATATTCATTGCGAAATATAAGATATTGATTTTTCCACTCGTACTCTGAATAAATATCATAGTCGGGAATGCGCGGGGCGCCGCGGTCGAACGTGGCTGCACGATTTTGACCAGACAATGTCGGGTCTTTCCAGTAGCGAGGACAATCATCATCCAATGTTTGTTCAAACCATTGTTCGAAGCCCTTGTTTAATGGATGCACACTATAATAAATCGCGCCGCTGTCACGAAACTGTCTTTTTCTTTGCTCGTCCCATGCGTAAAATTTGCCGGACGACGGTCCAAAAATTTTTCTTGCTAAATCCGGATTATTAACACCATACACCGGTGACATCACAAAATGAAAGTCGGTGACTATGTCTTGTTTTTGCTGCGCCTTTGCTGTCGTTGCAGCAAGTATCACGATTAGGCATAACCGAAAATGCTTCATAGTGTATTGGGATGCATATTTAATTCTCAAACACGTTACATACTTTCTCGTTATGATTAATTTTTGCGGACTCATTTTCAGACCAATTTTTTCTAAAGACAACAAGCCTCCTAAAACAGACTAGAAAACATGCGCATGCTGGCTTTAATTTTGCGACTGTTTTTCGACGATCGCATCCCGCACTAGTTGAATTTTTCCTTTGTAAAGCACTTTTTGTTCTTCAGGTTCCTTGCCCGACGTGTCGAGCTCATAACCTGTTTCAATACCCTTAAGTTTCGCAGGGATTCCTTGAGTCATCCATTTTGGCGGCGGAGCACCTTTGAGATAGTGATCGAAGAATTGGGTCATGCGGATTGTATAATCAATCGCGTCGTTCCCGTCGACAAAATGATCACCCTTATCATATTGCAGCCACCATACTCTTTTTCCCAAACGACGAAGCGACAGATAAAGTTCGATGGCCTGCTCCCAAGGCACCGCTTCATCTTTTTTATTATGCATCATTAGCAGAGGAGTCTCTACTTTGTCCGCCATCAGAATATTGCTGCATGCCAAATAGGATTTCTTATTCTCCCACAGACTGTAGCCTGCGCCATCAGCAGGTGACGAAGACCCCAGACCAATTTCATACATACTCAGTCTACTTGAAATTGATCCTTCGCCATTTAATTGTAAATAAGCGCTAACCCTGTCTGATGGGCCAGCCCCCTCAACCGCAGCCGCAAATTTTTTCGTATGGGTAATCAGTTCAATTGTCTCTGCACCGGCATGGCTATGCCCCTGAATACCCATTTTTGTACTATCCACCCATGTCATGGAGGAAAGATAATTTGCAACCGATAACACGCTGTTCACTGCCTCATATCCTGATTCCCCATCAATAACTTTGGGAGGATGAATGTCAGGCACGCATACAACGTATCCCCTGCATACAAACCAGGGAATGTTAATTTCATCTTTGGTACGCTCTGGGTATAGAAAGTTGTGAAGACCGTTAGATCTTTCCAAAAAATAATTAATGATCGCAGGATATTTTTTCTTTGGATCAAAATTTTCAGGTTTATACAGTATTCCAATGTTATCCTGGCCATCTAAATTCTTCCATCTGATTAGTTCTGCGGTTAGCCAGTTATACATCTTTTGAGGTTGAAGGCCCGTGATTTGTCTGAAATGCCTAAAATTACTTGTTACAAAATAATTAGGATACTCATCTGCTGATTCTCTCTTGACCAGCCAGACATCAGCGTTTTTTGCCTTGAGCGGATAAAAGCCACCCATTTTATATAAATGTCCATCCATTACCAGTGAATCGGGATTTTTATTGCTTCCTGTATTCAGCCTGTAATAGCCGTTGTCTTTCTTATCCAGATCAAAAGAGGAGAGTAATACTTTGGTATTTTTTGAAAGATCAAAACCGTCAGGCAGGCGCTCTCTCTCCATGGCAAGTCGGAACTGAATATTATGAAACCTCCCATATCCATTAGTCAGATTGATTGGTTTTTCTTTTCCAAGAGGATCAAGCTGCCAGATGTCATTATTGTCGTAGACCCACAGGGCCTTGTCATCCTTTAGCCACCCCGCCACTTCGGCCACGGGCAGTTTTGCCAGCGGAATCGAGTTTTCAAATGTCTTATTCACAAAGCTGGTGTGTGCATCGGAACTGATGTCCCGGCTGATCCCTGTAGAGATTTCGTAAGTAAAATATCTCGATTGTATGGGGTCAAAATAAAACACAAATCTTTCATCAGGAGACATCTTGAAGATTAAGCCGTATCCCCAATCATGTGAATAAGGCACATTCTCCTTAATGGGCACGTAAGTCCCGTCTTTCACCGAGACCAGGTAAACCGAAGATCTCGCTGATTCTCTCCACCAAAAATCATCCTCAGATCCCTCAGTGTCTCCTGGTTGAAAACGCTCAACCAGTACGTATTTTCCTTTAGCTGAACTTAGGTGGCGGAAAATATTTGCATCTTCCAGCGCTTCATTTTCCCCAGGCAATAAATGTACTTTATTTGTGCTCAAATCAATACACCCAATCTGAGTTCTTGAATTTGATAATAGCCAAAGCTGTTTTGATTGCAAAACGGGGTCTTTGTAGCTCCACAAATTAAGCCTTGCCGCATCAGAAGTAATAACATCATTCGCTATTTTTCTTTTAATAGAAAAAAATAGCGTATTTCCATCTTTATTAAATCCGGGGCGCTCACTTTCGTCAAATTCATACCTACTATCAACCTTACTCAATCCCCACAACGATACCTCCTTCGCCAAATCCATTCCTTTTGCATAATACGATACCGAAGTAATTATGTTTTTTTTCTGTCCGTAAAAGCAGATGGACTCACAATTATTATCAAATGACAAATAGCGCATTTGAATCTGATCTCCTGTATAAACTACCTTTTCTTCTCCACTTAATAAATCGAGCCATAACAAAATTCCTGACTCATTTGATTTGTCTTTTCGCCAGAAGACCAAAGATTGATGGTTTGGCGACAAAATACATTGACTAACATTTCTTATAATTTTTTTCCGTCCTGACCTGAGGTTAACCAATTGCAAATCTTTTTGATCGCCCGCCCTAAATGCAAGCCAATCTTGCTTTCCCTTGATTAATGGATAAATGAAGGAAGCGGCCTGTTGTCCAATATATTTTTTTTCAGATGTACCTAGGGTGAGAATAAATAAGCTATCATTGATCGTCCGGAAAACGGTTTTTTTGCTATCGGACAAGAATTCGCAATAAGAAATCTCATTGAGCACGAATTCCCAATTATTTATAGTAGAAACAATGTGCAGCTGACTCAGGTTTTGATTTCTTACAAAATAGGATACATATTTTCCGTCGTTGCTGATTTGGGCGGCTACTATTTCAGGCCACTTTCCGAAGTCGGAAGTATCGATAATTTTTTTTTGAGAGTATGAACAAAAAGAATTTATCAGGGCCATTATTCCTAGAATAGATTTTCGCATATGGTTTGGATTAGAAATTGTTAACAATGAAAAGTCCAGGGGATGTCGATCCGGATGCTCCGATTATTCCCTGAAAAACAAGAGTGATATTTTTCTTGACATAATTAGGCGTTGCTACGTCCAGGGTCGCCAGTTGATTGCCATTGCCATCCCACACTTCGAAAGTATAAGTGGAAGGATCTGCCGCCCTAGCGGAATAATTTTTAAATCCGGTAAGGGATTTATAGGCGATGGCACTGAATTCATTTGAACCCGATGATGTTGATAAAGTTACATTAACCGGATCACTGTTGTAGCTACAGTTAATAAAACGAAGCCCGAAACTGCTGTCAGCAATAACGGGAATCACATCCTTATTTGAAATAATATCCTCCCCTGCACTGCCTGCAATAAAATAAGAGTAAATATCGCCTCCGTTTGTCGTTAACTGAGTAGTGTATGCAGGTTTGGTTGTATCAACTGACGTGGATATACCAATTCCAACTTTTCCTGTCGGAATATTAAATACGAAATTGGATCCATAACCAATTTCTATTAATTGATTGAAGTATCCCGTCGCATAGGGCGTCTGAACCTGTGCGCTACTGATCCCCGGCGAAGCGTTGATCACATTTAGTGACGCAGCTGGAACGAAGTCATTTTCCTTTTTACATGACGAAATTGTAAATAGCAAGTGCAATAAAAGTATTGATAGAATTCGCCGCGTAAAAACGGCAGTCGAACTTGGAATATATTTTTTATAACTGATTTGCATAGTTGATTTTTTTTATTGCGATATTATCAATAACCTGGGTTCTGGGTTAAATTGAAGTCAATCTTGATTTCATTCCGGGGAATTGGAAAAAGAGCCAATTCGGGATTCCAGCCTTGTCCACCTTTTTGAGGATTCACGACGCTCATGACGGCATCGATATTTCCTATTCTTATCAGGTCGAACCAACGGTGCCCCCATTCTGTGAAGAGCTCGGTCTGACGTTCATGGATAACCGCTGAAAGTAGTGAATCCTGATTAAGCGGTCCGGAATAAATTCCCAGTCCCGCTCGGTTCCTGATTACATTAATATCCAAAGCAGCCTGATCGAGATTCTTATTTTGCCGTATGAGAGATTCTGAATGGATCAAGTATTGTTCAGCCAGCCGGAACATCATTGTATATTCGGTCACGGGAAGACTATTACTCTTATACTTATAAGGAAAATAGAAAGTGTCTGTCGGATTAGAAGTGATTATTGAACCTATCCAATTTATTTTCCGCTGATCGTTCGGCTCAAAACTGTTCCACAATCCAGGCGCAATCGTCGCTGTTTGGGCAGGGCTTCCGGGAGTCGGCGCAGCAGTTAAAATATAATTCAATCCATCTATTGTACTTTGATTTGCCGGGGACGGAATCTGCAACTGCCAAATGGCCTCAGTGCTATTTATCAGGAAAATTTTATTCAAATCCTGGACGACCTGGTAACGGCTGTCGGAAATAACAGCGCTTGAAGCTGACTCTGCATTTGCATAATCACCGGAATACAGGTAGGCGCGTGCAAGAAGCGCAAGCGCTGTAGATTTATTCGGCCTTATTCTGTCTGTGGTAGCGGCCGTATCCGTCTGATTTACATAGTTCGCGTTTAGCAAATTTTCGGCATCAAGAAGGTCTGCGACGATTTGATTGTATACTTTACTTGCGGTAGACCGAATTAACAGTTGATTTGTAGTATAGTCGGTTGTCAGAATAAGTGGAACATCACCATAACAGTTCACAAGATAAAAGTTCCAAAACGCCCGTATGAATTTTGCTTCTCCGATTAGTTGGTTCTGAACAGGCTCGCTCAGGTTCTTGTTACCTCTAAGTCCTTCGATAACAGCGTTCGCCTGGTAAATGTAATTGTATCCGCTCACCCAAGGGCCTGGAGTGGGAGACGTTGAAGAAGTCATTCTATTTAAATAATACGGCCGAACAAAATTGCTTGTTGAATAGCTTTGCAGTTCATCACCCAGTAATCCCGTGCATTGAGACATGATCCATGATTCTTGCTGCATGGCAGAATAAATAGCCGTCACAGCTGCAGTGGCAGCGTTGACATCATTAAATACTGTAGTTGTTACAATCTGGGAATCGGGTGGTGGAATTTCAACAAATTTCTTACAACTCATGACACTTAGGATGCAGACGATCAGAACTGTGAGTGCTATTTCTTGTTGAATTCTTAAGATGCTTTGTCTGTTTATATTTCTTTTCATTTCTTAACGGTTTTGATGTAGCCATAGAACTTGACGAAAAACTAAAAGGTTAATTGTATGCCCGCAGTTATCGTTCGAAGCGGGGGCAGACTCAAACCTTGCGTTTCGGGATCCAGTCCTTTGTAACTTGTAATCGTAAGCAGGTTTTGGCACTGCATATAAATCCTTGCATTTTCTAAGTGCACCTTTTTCCGAAAACTTTCCCCTAAAGTATATGAGAGCACCACGTTTTTGAGACGTACGAATGAAGCATCAGAAAAAGCCGCATCGCTGTATTGATAATTAAAATAGGTGTTATGTGGATCATACGTCGTGAACTGTTGAATTGAAACATTATCTCCGGGTTTCTGCCATCTTCCCATCACTTCTACAGGCTGATTTTGTTGAGTTCCTGGTACTGCAAATGATTGCAAATAATTATATCCGACCTGCTTTACAAACTGAATCAGGAAGTCAAGTTGAATTCTTTTATAGTGAAAGGAATTTTCTATCCCTCCAAAATATGATTGTGTGACGGTTTGAACAGGATAAAGATCCTGGGCAGTACTTGCATTGGTACCGTCACCTGTTTTTGACGCAACCTGATAAAAACCTGTTTGTGGGTCAACTCCTGTATGATGCAGGAGAAATTGAATCGACAAAGGTTGGCCAACAACATAAGTGTAGGCATATGGTGACTTTTCAATGCCCGGATAGTTTACGAGCTTATTTCGAGGAATTGACAAATTAAAGTCCGTTGTCCATGTGAAATTCTTTTGGTTGATATTCTTTATGTGCGCAGTGAACTCCCAACCCGTGTTTTGAATCAAGGCCGGGAAATTGGCCTGAACAGAACCAAATCCGGTAATTCGCGGCAAAGGATAACCAACTAGTTGATCATCTGTCCGATTGCGGTAATAACTAACGGAAAAGAATACAGCATCTCTGAGGATTCCAATTTCAATTCCCCCTTCCAATTTCTTTACCCGCTCCCATTGAAAATAGGGATTGGCGATTACCGTTGGAAAAAGACCTGAGATATTCTGATACACCAGACCGTTTGAAGAATAGGTACTCAAATATTGGTAATCCCCAATCTGGTCATTTCCAGTCACTCCAAAACTGCCGCGAAGTTTTCCAAAACTTAAAAATGAGAAATGATCATGGATCCAGTTTTCGTTCGAAAATATCCACGCAAGTCCCGCAGCGCCAAAATTTCCAAATTGCCGGTTCGGACCAAACCGGCTGCTCCCATCCCTGCGAGCAGTGAAATTTAAAACATATTTTGAGTCCCAGCTGTATCCAATTCTTCCAAATAATGCATTATACCGGTAGAGTGAATTTGAGTAACCAGCAATATTTTTGGTAGTCGCCGCCATTATATTTGTAAGTAACGCGTCATTTGAATAGCCGCTTCCTGTCTCTGCACGGGAATCCCTGCTATCTTCCTGGAATGTTGTACCAATCAAGAGTTCCAAGTTTCCCCTTGATATCTGCTTTGCATAGTTGAGCTGAGGCTCCAAAATCCAAGACCTGTTCTTGGTTAAAGAAAACGAGCTCGAGCGAAAAGCAGGTATAGTATTTAAAGGTGGCGCTACTGCAGTGGAAGGATTTAAATTTGTTTGATCCATTCTTTGTTCAGAATAGCCTGCATTGCAACTTATATCAACACCAGAAAACAAATTATAACGCAACTGTAAATTACCTGATGATAGTTCCGAGATTGCCTTTGCCTGTTTTTTTGTATAAGCAAGGGGATTGTTCCAGGTGCGCGTGCCCCCATAACGCTCCCAGTTAAGATTTCCAGTAGCATCATAAAGCGGTGGTGCATCCGGTTCCAATGTGATATATTGCGTAAGATCCTGGGAAGGCATGTTACTGTTGTCACTGATATACATTATTGAAACCTGAGAATGAAATTTTTGGTTTGACGAAGCGGTTGTCAATGATAAATGAATAGAAGCTTTCTGATCCAGGTATGTCCCGGGAAAGATCGCATCCTGGCGGCTATATCCGCCGCCGACCAAAAATTGTGTATTGGCATTCCCACCCGAATAATTTATCTGTGCATTGGTGAAATGATTGGAATTGCTTAGCAGCACTTTCTGCCAGTCCGTATAACGAGTAGTATCCCAGATTAACAAATCAGGAAAATCTAACGGATTAGCAGACGATAACGGACCAAGGCCATCATTCTTGATTGCCTCTCTTCTCATCTCCAGGTATTGTGGAGTGTTCAATAAGTCCATCTTTCTGGTTACCCTGCTGGTCCCGGAATAAATATTAAAATCCAGCTTATTTTTACCTGCCCTCCCCCTCTTTGTGGTAATTAGAATAACGCCATTCGCTCCCCTGGAACCATAGATGGCCGTCGCATCAGCGTCCTTGAGAACTTCAATACTCTCAATGTCAGATGGGTTTAGGCTATTAAAAGGACTGATTCCCTGTCCAGCGCCGTGATATTCGTAAGTTCCCACCCCTGCCCTTGGAGTACCAAAAGCCCCACCACCGATGAACGTGCTCGTCAAAGATTGTGAGCTAAAGGGTACTCCATCTACTATATATAATGGGTCATTGGCCGTAACAGGCTTTCCATCTGGAATTGTGTTTTGGCCCCTGAGTCGCACAATACTATAAGCGCCCGGCAGACCAGACACCTGTGAAATACTTAGACCAGCAGCCCGTCCCTCCAGTGCGAGGATCGGATCCGTTACCGGCTGCTTTTGAATATCTTTTCCGCTAACTATAGCAACATTTCCGGTATTCTCCATTTGCTTTTGAGTGTAATAGCCTTTACTTACCACTACGTCCTGCATTGCATTCGCTCCTACCTTCATCTGGAATGTGATGGCTGTTTTTCCCTTTAAAGAAATATCTGCATTTTGATAGCCGACGAAACTGACAAGGAGTGTTGAATTCGAGTCGACATTTTTCAAATTAAAAATGCCGTTAGCATCCGTTGACACAATTATTCGGGTACCCTTTACTGTTATATTTACACCCTGCAAAGGATTGTTGTTTTCATCGGTAATCAATCCATGTACATCAATCGGAGATTGGGGTAGTTTCTTTTCAACTTGCTTCTCTTTTACTACGACGGCTTTTTCAATAATTTCAAATGTGTATGGCAAATTTTTGAAGCATACATTCAGTGCCTCCTCAAGACTCGCGTCTCTTACATTAATATCAATCTTTCCTGCTTTGTCAAGCAATTCATCGTTATAAAAAAACTGGAAGCCGGTTTGTTTGTGCAACTCGACAAACACCTGTTGCAACGAAACATTTTTTTCATTGAGGGTAATTTTTTGCGCCGATGTTTTGGCACTCAGTTGCATGCAAAACGCACACATTAAAACAGCTACGATCTTCATCACGCGAAGAAATGTTTTGGTTAACAGCCACGCCATGGCTGGCGGGCCCGAAGCCTTAAAATCCATAACTTTGGTTTGGTTTGGGTGAACAATAAGCAGTCTTTACCGATTTAATATTGGGTTGCCCAAACTGTTTGCCCGTTCCCGATAGCCGTCGGGAGCGGTTTTGTTTGTTCAACCTATCTCATAGTTAAGGTGTGACAACAACAGTGTGATCTTCGATCCGGAATTTCACGCCGGCCATCTCCATAATTTTCAAAACCTGTGACACATTGGATGAGCGGCTGACGATCCCGGAATAGTGATCCGGTTTGATATTTCCGTCATAAGATACTTTGACATCGTACCAACGCCCGATTTCCGTCATGATCTGCTTCACGGTTTGTCTGCGGAAATCAAACAAATTATTTTTCCAAGCGAGCACTTCGTCGGCGTCGATATCTTTTTTGATTGAGATGTTGTTACTCACGATCGCCTGCTCGCCGGGTTTGATTGTTGCTGATGATTGCGCCAAAGAAACTTTGACGGAACCTTCGAGCAATGTGACTTTCAAATCGCTTTCTTCATATGCGTTGACGTCGAAGTGTGTTCCCAATACCTCGATGGTTGTATTTCCTTT
>Ga0163162_10000960_pt1 | contig 26745 bp, 23 predicted proteins | sample S55metaG_FD_115310 | JGI IMG/M metagenome (GOLD analysis project Ga0163162, IMG submission 115310) | Switchgrass rhizosphere microbial communities from Kellogg Biological Station, Michigan, USA - S5-5 metaG | ecosystem: Host-associated > Plants > Roots > Rhizosphere > Soil | place: USA... | reverse complement strand
CGGCAATCTTTTATTTGGCGTGTACAACGGTGATACGACAAATAAGACAAATGCGATTGTTGTATACAAGCTCGATCCCTCGGGCACCCGGATACAGGAGGAAAAAATAGTTGACAGGGGCAATCCTGTTTTCCAGGAGCCAACAACATTGGCCATAGCAAATGGAAAAGCATATCTACTCGCAAACAGTAATTTGGGGCCTTACTATGCAAACAAACAATCAGTAAATGGAATCGATGACAAGATTGCCGGGGCGGTTATACTGGTGTATCAAGTAGATGATTTGCGAAAATAAACTTCGAGGAAATATTCAATAAGCGGACAAATCAATAATAAATATGGATATCGATATGATCGACCCGTCGAATCTGGCTCGAATATCTATTATTAATTTTTTATTTTATTGAATATCTTTTTGTCACGTCATCTTTCTGCAGTTTGAGGCCTAAAGTTGCTGTTCAATCATTCAAGACGCCGACCATTCGAGTTCCCTACATATTGCGTATTTTTGCACCCCGCATAAGAGGATTAAAGATGAAAGATTACAAACGGATATTAGTTACTGCAGCTCTACCCTATGCAAACGGACCACTACACATTGGACACCTTGCCGGTTGTTATATTCCGGCGGATATATATGTCCGTTATCAGCGTGCACAAAAAAGAGATATCAAATTCGTCGGAGGCAGCGATGAACACGGAGTTCCGATTACTATTCGCGCGATGAAGGAAGGGATCACACCGCAGCAGGTTGTCGACAAATATCATGCGTTAATAAAGGAAAGTCTTGAGCAGATGGGCATTTCATATGACATTTACTCACGGACTTCCAACAAAGTTCATCACGATACAGCGTCTGCGTTCTTCAAAAAATTATACGACGATGGATTATTTGAAGAAAAAGAGAGTGAGCAGTATTATGATGAGAAGGCAAAAACTTTTTTGGCAGATAGATATATTATCGGCACCTGCCCCATTTGCGGAAATCCAAATGCATATGGAGATCAGTGTGAACGATGCGGCTCTTCGTTAAGTCCGGAGATGCTGATCAACCCACGAAGTGCCCTCAGCGATGCCGTTCCTGTAAAAAGAAAAACCAGGCATTGGTACTTTCCATTACAAAACTATGAACCATGGTTGAAGGAATGGATCATTGATGGACATAAAGAATGGAAGAATAACGTGTACGGCCAATGCAAAAGTTGGTTGGATAACGGGCTCCAGAGCCGCGCCATGACGAGAGATAGTAATTGGGGAATCAAAGTTCCGTTACCGGATACAGAAGGAAAAGTATTGTACGTTTGGTTTGACGCTCCGATTGGTTATATCTCGGCAACAAAAGAATTAACTCCTGACTGGGCCGACTATTGGTGCAAAGAAGATACGAAGCTTGTTCATTTTATCGGCAAGGATAATATCGTATTTCATTGTATCATTTTCCCAGCGATGTTGAAGGCACATGGCAATTTTGTTCTCCCGGATAATGTTCCTGCAAATGAATTTTTAAATATCGAAGGAGAAAAAGTTTCCACCAGTCGCAATTGGGCCGTCTGGGTAGATGAGTACGTAAAGGATTTCCCCGGGTGTGAGGATGTGTTGCGATATGTCTTGTGCGCGAATGCGCCGGAAACCAAGGACAATGATTTTACATGGAAAGATTTCCAGGAAAGAAACAACAGCGAACTCGTTGCCATTTTCGGAAATTTTGTAAACCGCGCCTTTGTATTAATGCACAAATTGTGCGGAGGCAAAGTACCCCCGCTGCATACAGATATCCTGGACGCAACTGACAATGCGATCATAAAAGATATCGAAAACGCGAAAGGTAAAGTGGAAAGTCTGTTGGAGGAATACAAATTCAGAGAAGCATTGTACGAGGTGATCGACCTTTCACGCAAGGGCAATAAATATTTGCAGGAAAAAGAACCCTGGAAAAAAGCATCTGACGGGAAAGGACAACCGATAAGTCCGGAAAACCAGCAGCAGATTGATAATTGTCTGCATATTTGCCTGCAGCTTACAGCAAATCTTGCAATCCTGGTCAATCCATTTCTCCCGAATACAGCGAAAAAGATGCTTTACTTGATGAAAGTGGTTGATAAAATGCTGGACTGGCAAAATGCCGGGAAATTGAAACTATTAAGTGTGGGTTATAGTCTGCGTCCGCCCGAGCTGCTATTCAGAAAAATTGAAGATGCAGAAATTGCGGCGCAGGTTGAGAAACTCCACAAGAACGCAAATGGACCAAATAAAACCCCAACAGTGGAAGCACCAAAGGCACAACCAAAAGAAAATAAGGCCGAGATCCAATATGATGATTTTGCAAAATTGGATTTAAGAACCGGCAAAATTCTTTCCGCTGAAAAGGTGGAAAAAGCAGATAAATTATTAAAACTGGAAATCGATTTGGGCTTTGAAAAGCGCATAATCGTTTCCGGTATAGCCCTCCATTTTAAACCGGAAGAATTAATCGGTAAACAAGTCGTTGTCGTTGCAAATCTGGCGCCTCGAAAAATGAGGGGCATAGAAAGCAACGGAATGATTCTAATGGCAGAAAACAGTGAAGGAAAATTAATTTTTGTAAACGCGGATCAGGAAATTGAACCCGGTTCAACCGTTTCTTAAAATTTCGGCAGGAATTCAGGTAATGATCCGGCTAAAATCAAAACATTATGGAATTAGGATTTATAGGTTTAGGAAGTCTCGGCGCACCACTTGCAATGAACCTTATTGAAAGTGGCCACAAAGTTCATGTGTACAATCGCACCACATCAAAATCTACGCCGTTAGTTGCGAAGGGTGCAGTCGCAAGCAAGGACATTGCAACGTTGGCTAAGCAATGTACAATCGTCTTCACGATAGTATCTGACGATGCGGCATTGAAATCAATTAGCGAAGGCGAACAAGGGCTGATTAATAATTTGCAGCCCGGCTCTGTTCACGTCTCGATGAGCACGATCCTTCCTCAAACAGCAAAGGATCTTTCAGAGAAACACACCCAGCATCAACAACATTATATTGCAGCGCCGGTTTTTGGCAGACCCGAAGCAGCTGTCGCAAAAAAGGTAAACTTTGTATTGAGTGGAGAAGAGGCAATCAGGAAACAAATTGAGCCATTGGCAAAAGATGCAGGCGCGGTAGCGGTTTGGGATTTTGGTGATAATGTTACCGCTGCAAATACGGTGAAGTTGTGTGGTAACTTTTTAATCGGGGCTGCGTTGGAGGCAATCGGTGAAAGTTCTGCTCTAGCAAAAGCAAGCGGCGTTGACGAGCAAAAAATGTGGTCGATGTTGTTGCAAACTTTATTCAACGCACCGATTTACCAAAATTACAGCAGCATTATCCTGCAAAAGAAATTCGAACCAGCGGCATTTACGATGAAGCTTGGATTAAAAGATATAAATCTTGTGCTGGCACAAGCATCAGCAACAAAACAGCAAATGCCATTGGCAAGTTTGTTACAAGAAAATATGCAGCAGCTCGTTTCGGCAGGTAAAGATCAAATCGATTGGAGCGCGGTATCGACGGCAAATGTGAAGCAAATGTGATGAATGTGGAAATGTGAAAATGTGAAAATGAAATTTAGTGTCGTGGAGCAGGAGCTCGACAATCTTTTGTTTTTCTTTGAGTCATCTCTCACTCAATAATAAAAACCTACATGAATAGAATCATCAAAAAAGTTGCTGTGTTGGGAAGTGGTGTGATGGGATCGAGGATAGCTTGTCATTTTGCAGGAGTTGGTTTGCAAGTGTTGTTACTTGATATTGCGCCAACCGCATTGACGGAAATCGAGCAGGCAAAGAAATTAACGGTTGATCATCCATCGGTGAAAAACAGGATTGTCAATGAAGCATTGGCAGCCGCGATTAAATCAAACCCATCGCCGGTATATTCGAAAGATGTGGTGAAAAAAATTAGGACTGGGAACTTTACGGATAATATGAAAGATATCGCGGGTTGTGATTGGGTGATTGAAGTAGTAGTGGAAAGACTCGATATCAAACAATCTGTGTTTACAGAAGTAGAGAAATTTCGCAAACCAGGGACCTTGATTACTTCAAACACTTCTGGCATTCCCATTCATTTGATGACGGAAGGAAGAAGCGATGATTTCAAAAAACATTTTTGCGGAACACATTTTTTTAATCCGCCGCGTTATTTGCGTTTGCTCGAAATTATTCCGACTCCTTACACGGATCCGGGTATCGTTGATTTCCTTTTGCATTATGGCGATTTACATCTTGGAAAAACCACTGTGTTATGCAAAGACACTCCCGCATTTATTGCAAATCGCATTGGCATCTTTGGAATAATGGCGATTTTCAAATTGATGGATAAAATGCAGTTATCAATCGACGAGATCGAAGCGCTAACCGGACCAATTATCGGCCGTCCTAAATCCGCTACTTTCAGAACCGCCGATGTAGTCGGTATCGACACCCTGGTTAAAGTTGCAAAGGGAGTGTATGAAAATTGTCCAAATGATGAGGCAAGAGATACATTTATTATTCCTGATTGGCTTGAAAAAATTGTGGCCAATAAATGGCTGGGTGATAAAACAGGGCAGGGATTTTTTTCTAAGAAAAAGAATGCAAAGGGCGAGACGGAAATTTATACGCTCGATTTGAAAACTTTTGAATATAAACCCAGAAGCAAGGCAAAATTCCCATCTGTCGATGCTGCAAAGCCGATTGATGATTTAAAAACACGATTGAAAGCTTTGATACAGGCTCCCGACAAAGCTGGAGAATTTTATCGTCATTTTCATTATGGGTTATTTTCTTACATATCTCATCGCATTCCTGAAATCAGTGACGAAATATATCGCGTCGATGATGCGATGATGGCTGGCTTCGGTTGGGAAATTGGAGCATTTGAATCCTGGGATACATTCGGAGTGGAAGCAACCATTAAAAAAATGCGCGAAGCAGGTTATCAGGTTGCTTCCTGGGTTGATGATATGTTAGCGAAAGGAAATAAATCATTCTATAAAGTTGAGAATGGAAATCTCCTTGCCTATTCTCCATCGAATGGAACATACAAGTCTACAACAGGAACGGATAAGGAAGACGCATTTATTGTAATGAAAAATTTTTCCGGGCAAACCGTATGGAAGAACAGCGTCTGCAATTTGTATCATATCGGTGATGATGTGTTAGGACTGGAATGGTACACCAAACTTGGAACGATCGGTGGTGAAGTGCTTGAAGGTATTCAAAAATCCATAGGCTTTGCCGAAGAAAAATATAAGGGGTTAGTGATCGCGAATGAAGGACAAAACTTCTCCGCCGGTGCAAACGTCGGAATGATATTCATGCTTGCAGTTGAACAGGAATATGATGAAGTCGATATGGGGATACGACTTTTTCAAAACACGATGATGCGGGCCCGATATTCCGCAGTGCCGGTTGTTGTAGCTCCACATGGACTATCGTTGGGCGGAGCCTGTGAATTGAGTTTGCATGCCGACCGGGTCGTTCCCGCGGCGGAAACATATATCGGTCTTGTGGAATTGGGAGTTGGATTGATTCCCGGTGGTGGTGGCACGAAAGAATTCACACTGCGGGCTGCTGATGAAATGCATGAAGACGAACCTGAAACAATTACTTTGAAAAATCGGTTCATTACAATTGCCACTGCGAAAGTTTCTACGTCGGCATTTGAAGGATTTGAACTAGGGATCCTGAAAAAGGATCGTGATATCGTCAGCATTAACCAGGGACGACGTATCTCGGAAGCCAAGCAGGCAGTAATCGAATTATTCGATGACGGATATGTAATGCCAGTCCAGCGGAACGATGTGAAAGTACTTGGAAGGTCGGCGCTCGGCGCACTATACGCCGGTATCAACGGTATGTGGCGCGGTAACTATGCAACGGATCACGATGTAACTGTCGCAAAAAAACTCGCATTTGTGATGTGCGGAGGAGATTTAAGTGAACCCACGCTCGTCAGTGAACAATATATTCTCGACCTCGAACGAGAAGCATTCCTTTCCCTCTGCGGCGAAAAGAAAACGCTGGAAAGAATTCAGAGCGTACTGAAGGGAGGAAAGCCAGTGAGGAATTAAAATGGATGTGAAAATGTGGAGATGTGGAGATGTGAAAATGAATCGCGGATTCGCGGATTTGAGCGGATTTCGCGGATCTTCCAATTGAATATCATTGTTCAATATTGATTGTTTCCTGCATGAAAAAGCCTAACGTTGTTAGCCAATTCTAAACTCGAAGATGCGCGAAATCCGCTCAAATCCGCGAATCCGCGATTCACTAAATTCACTTGCCATGAAAAAAAATCTTTTACATCGAAAGAGATTTTTGCAACAAGCTGTCACCATCGGTGCCGGTGCAATGATCGCTCCACAAATAATTCAGGCCAACAATTTTTTTAAAGATGATAAGAAAATTCGCGTCGGTGTGATCGGGTGTGGAAGTGTTTCAAATTCGTATCTTCCACATCTCTCTTTAAATCCATTCGCCGAACTGGTCTGCACCTGCGATATCATTCCGGAACGGGCGCAAAAGGCAGCAACAAAATATTCGATACCAAAATGGTATCCCAATATTACTGAAATGCTTGCAGGCAGCAACTTTGATCTCATGATCAACCTCACCAATATGCAGGAGCATGAACATCTCAACAGGCAGGCACTGCAAGCTGGAAGAAATATTTGGAGTGAAAAGCCGATGGCAAATTCTTATAAAGCCGGAACCGAGCTTTTGGAGTTAGCACGCTCAAAAAATTTGCGAATATGGGGAGCACCTTGCGTTGTGCAGAGTCCGCAATTCGTCTTCATGGCGCAAACAATCAAAGACGGAAAGCTTGGTAAACCGGCTGCCGCGACTGCGCATTATGGTCATAGCGGCCCGACATGGTCAGCCTTTTTCTATGAGAAAGGTGGAGGCAGTCTGCCGGATCTTGGCGTTTATAATATCGCTTCACTTACTGGAATTCTTGGTCCCGCAAAGTCTGTGGTTGCTATGACGAGCATTATTACACCAACGCGCAAAACGGACAACAAACCTATCGTAAAAGTAGAAGCGGAGGACAATGCGGCTTTACTGATGGAACACAGTAACGGAACCATATCGCATGTTATGTGCGGGTTTAATTATTTCGATCCTTATGGTCATGAAGGAACCGGTCAGGAAAAACCAACAATCTCTATCGTTGGTACGCGAGGAAGCATGCATTTGATCGGATACGATTGGAAACCTTTCGGTGTTGATTTAGCAACGCCTGAAGATGAAAAGGGAACGAGGTATGTGACCGACGCGGGTAACTATGTATGGCAAATGGGAGCATCTGTAATCATCGAAGGAATGGCAACCGGTAAAGAGCCGCGTATCAACGTTGAACATGCACTGCATGTCCTGGAAATTATTGAAGCGACAAGAGCGTCGCAGGCTACCGGAAAACGAATACCTCTTCAATCAACTTTCAAATGGCCAATGGAAGGCGGATTTACTTATAGCGGTAAAAGTTAAAAAGCACGACGTATAAATGTAAAACGTCGAACGCAAACTGCTGCGTTCGACGTTTTACATTTATACGTTATACTAAAAAAAATATATAGTTGCTAAAAGCAACTAAATTAGTATATTCGTGTGATGAAAGAAAAAGTTGCACTGCTAAGGTCATTCAACAGGTTCTATACGGGCATCATCGGTCTGCTTGACGAAGGCTATTTACAAAGTGAATTTTCACTTACGGAAGTTCGTATCATGTTCGAATTAAATGCGCGAAAGCGTATGACGGCGCGCGAACTCGTTGAATTACTCAGGCTGGATAAAGGATATGTAAGTCGTGTCCTGAGTCAATTTGAGAAAAAGAAACTTATTGAGCGCAAAAGATCTAATGAAGATTTGAGATCATTTTCACTTGAATTATCCAAATCAGGAAAAAAGATTTTCACAACGTTGAATCAGGCATCTGAAAGACAAGCGCTGCAATTACTTTCTGGCCTGACACAACGAGATGCAACTTCGCTCATCACCCATATGAAATCCATTTTGCAAATTCTTCAAAAAAACAAACATGAATAAAATCGATTTGGGCGATGTGATGATTCGAACTCAACTACGACCCGGAGATATTGGATACGTTGTTTATATGCATGGCGACTTATATAGTAAAGAATACGGGTATGGCATCAGTTTCGAAGCTTACGTTGCAAAAGGATTGTATGAATTTTACAAGAATTACAAACCTGCATTGGACGGCATTTGGATTGCAGAGCATAATGGCAAAATGGTTGGTTTCCTGTTGCTGATGGCGCGCGAAAATAATGCGGCACAGCTTCGCTATTTTATTTTGGATCCGTTGTATCGGGGGATTGGCCTGGGAAAAAAAATGGCTGCCCTGTACATGAAACATCTTCGCGACAAACAATTCAAAACTTCCTATCTGCTGACCACCCACGAATTATTTGCCGCGGCACATATCTACGAAAAATGGGATTTGTGTTGACAGAAGAATTTGAATCGACTGCCTTCGGAAAACTTTTGAAAGAACGCCGTTACGAGCTCATTGTTCAATGATGACTTAAATATCCCTCCAAAAAATCGGTATCTTAACTGAAAAAAAATGCTAACCAGGAGAAATTTTTTACACCGAACCGCTTTGACTGGCGCGTCATTATATTTTCCTTCATCCAAAAAGAGTTATCCGAACGCAGTTGAAATCGTCATGACCGTAAACGGACCGATTCAGCCATCAGACATGCATTTTACATTGACACATGAGCATGTATTGGCTGATTTCATTGGCGCCGATAATTACAGCAAGGATCGTTACAACCAGGACGAAGTATACAGCATTGCATTACCTTTTTTGCAGGAGGTAAAAGGGAAAGGATGTTCCACATTCATCGACTGCTCACCAGCGTATCTCGGGAGAGACGTAATATTGCTTCAAAGATTAGCGAAAGCAACGAATCTAAATATCATCACGAATACTGGCTTCTACGGCGCCGTCAACGAAAAATTTCTTCCCCGGTTTGTTTATCATGAAACTTCAGAACAAATTGCCGCGCGCTGGATCAAAGAATGGAACGAAGGGATTGAGGGCACGGGAATTAAACCCGGGTTCATGAAAACGAGTGTCGATAAGGCGCCGCTTTCACCCACACTTCGAAAGATTATTGATGCAGCCGGTATTACTCATTTGGCAACAGGTTTGACGATCGGCGTTCACACAGGCAATGGTGATGCCGCTAAAGAGCAGTTGGAGATATTGCATGCAAGAGGTGTTTCTCCTGAAGCAAGAATTTGGATACATACACAATCTGAAAAAGATAAACAGTATCATATTGAAGCGGCGAAAAAAGGAAGCTGGGTATCGTTCGATGGTGTCAATCCAAACACTATTGCTGACAACGTGAATTACCTGCAAACAATGAGAAATGAAAAGCTTTTAGATCACGTGTTGGTCTCACAGGACTCGGGATGGTATAACGTTGGCGAGCCAAAGGGTGGCAATTACAAAAATTATGTTACAATATTCACACTACTCATTCCTGCATTAAAGCAAAACGGATTCTCGGAAGAAGAGATTAATAAAATTTTTGTCACTAATCCGGCAAAGGCTTTCACAATTCGTGTACGAAAAATTTAAGTCATGCGCATCCTGATCAAAAATTGATCGATACAGCTCAGGCTTTCGTCGCGTTTTTTCACTTTGCTGTCGACCCTCGTCAAACTCCGCAGGATTCTTTTGTACCTTTAATAGGCACCTTTATTGAACAGAGTTGTTTTCCATGGGAGAAGTTGAATTAGTCCGGCAATCGAACAGGCTCATCATTCATTCGGTATTTTATTTTTATGGAGATGCGGCTACTCAGGATCTTTCGCGCCAAATTGCGGATGATATTTCAAATCATTGGAATGAACCGAAAGGAACGGCAAAGATCAAAAAAGAAATGTATCATATCCTGTTCGACATTGAAGGGATATATATGCCCGATCTTCCTAGAGAAACGGTATGGTATAATAATAATCCGAGATTTAATTTTTTCCGTGTCGAAGAGTACTCGGTGAATCACGTTTCGTTTGTCGATGGATTAAAATGCAACACGGGTTATTTTAAACATGATAACCTGCTCAACAATTCAACGACTGCAGCTCACGAATATGGGCATACGCTGGGACTTGATCATCCGGTACATCTCGATATCAGGGGACAAGGACTTCCGGGAATCATGTACCCGAGAGGAACTGTTTGTGATCCTCAATATCAATACGACATAAACGCATTGCCATTGCAACCTGGAGGAACATTAAATCCATATACGCGCAAAGTTCTGCAAACGGATATTGACGATTTGAAACTTCACCGGCTTTCGTTTAGTAAGGATGGATTTGCTGTGCTTGGTGATTTTTCGGCCATTTATCATGAAAAATTTTTACCCATTTTATAACTTTTTTGAGGCAACACTTATATCTACATTTACCTCATCAACTACAAAAATTGCATGTGAAGACAATCCTTGAACTTGACAACATCACCAAATTTTACGGGAAAATAAAGGCGTTGGATCATGTTTCCTTCGAAGTCCCGGAAGGTTCCGTATTTGGAATTCTCGGGCCCAACGGTAGTGGTAAAACGACCTTGCTGGGAATCGTTACCGATGTATTGAAAGCCACAAGTGGAAATTATACCTGGTTTGGCGAAGCAGCCTCCGAAAAATCGAGAAGGCAGTTAGGTACACTCCTCGAAACACCTAATTTTTATCATTACCTGTCCGGCGAACGAAATTTGAGTATTGCAGCAAATATCAAAGAGAAAGACGGACATGATATTCCTCGCATATTGGAACTCGTTAGATTGGCGGAACGGAAGCATTCAAAATTCAGCACGTATTCTCTCGGTATGAAACAGCGCCTGGCCATTGCGTCATGTTTAATTGGCAATCCGCCGGTGCTTGTATTCGATGAGCCTACAAATGGTCTCGATCCAGCAGGCATTGCCGAGATCCGCCAGATGATCCGGGATCTCGCCAAAGAGGGGAAGACAATTATATTGGCGAGTCACTTGCTTGATGAAGTTGAAAAAGTCTGTACGCATGTGGCAATTCTTCAAAGGGGAAAATTAATAACGGCGGGAAATGTCAACGAGGTACTGGTCAACGAAGAACTTGTAGAGGTTAGTGCTCCGGATATGGAAAGGCTTCGACTCGCATTGAATGATTTCGCGGGCGTGAAACAAATCAGGTCTTATGAAAATATTTTCCAGGTTTATTTTAATAATGGCACTCCGGATCTCAGTACAATCAATCAATTCTGCTTTTCCCGCGGAATCGTTTTAAATCATCTTCAACTTAAAAAGAAAAGTCTTGAATCTAAATTTATCGAGATAACCAACAACGCTACTAACTAAATACAATTAACGATGTGGAAGACATTGAAAATAGAATGGATGAAAGTGAAAAATTACAGGACCTTCTGGATCTTGCTTATCATCACCATTGTAAGTATCCCCGCCTTTAATTATTCAATTTATGATTTTGGAGATAATAGTTTTCCAAAAGTGCGTGGACAAAGTTTATTCGGAAGTCCTTTTGCATTCCCGGACGTTTGGGCAACAGTTCCCTGGGTTTCATCTTTATTATTTGTTATACCGGCGATTCTCATCATTACCCTTACAACAAACGAATTTACATATCGGACACATCGTCAAAATATCATCGATGGCTGGAGCCGAAAACAATTCATCTATGTAAAACTTTTCGAAGTGTTCCTGCTTTCTGTTCTCACCACGCTCGTTGTGTTCCTGACAGCTCTGTATTTTGGTTTCGTATTGAATACCGTTCCCGAGGGTGTTTCTAAAACCCACAATATGCGGTACCTGTTGTTTTACTTCATAGAAATGATATCATATTCCTCAATTGCATTTTTGTTAAGTACGTTTATTCGACGCGCAGGATTAACGATGGGAATATTTTTTATTTATATGGTATTTGAGCAATTTGTTGTTGGACTCCTTCGAAATAAATATCACCAGAATTGGGTAGATTACCTTCCAGAGGAAGTCACCGATAAACTACTTCCATCCGTGTTCGAAAGAGTCTTAAGAACTACTGAAGCAAAACAAGTGTGGGAAAATCATATCCCGGTTTATATTGGATTGGCTGCGGTCTATCTCACAGTATATTGCATTGTTACTACCTGGAAATTCAGAAAAACTGATTTATAAAAGACTATGAAAGCGTCATTGAAATTTTTACCAATTGTTGTGCTATCGTTTTTTGTAAACGTTGCTACCTCCCAGAATTTGGAGACATCCATCAAGGTTCAGGCGATGGAAATGCAAAGAGCTCTTTTGAAACAAGATTTTAATGCCTTCTATGGATTTATCCATCCCAAGATTGTTGAAAGCATTGGCGGGAAAGAGAGATTAAAAATTAATGTTGATTCTGCGTCGTCAGCTATGAAGCAATTCGGTGTTGAAATAAAAAAGATTATTATTGGAAATCCTGGTCCAGTCATTAATTACAAGGGGCAACTTCAATCAGTCGTGCCTCAAACCACCACGTTGCAAACCGCAATGGGTGAGCTTGTCGTTGAAACGTCACTTATTGCAACTTCGGATGACAAAGGAAAAAGATGGTATTTTACGGATGCGAATTTATACCATGCACAATTAAAAGCTGCGTTGCCCGATCTGAGTCCCGCGCTGGTAATCCCCCAACAGAAACAACCTACATTCACGCCGAAAAAGGCGGATTAGTTTTCAGTTTCTTCGATACTCGCATGTGATTAAAATTCGGCATTCGAAATTCTACCACACGGGAGCGTCAGTATATAACGGCTTTCGCTTCGGATCTATTCATCCTCCTTTAACATCAAGAAATCCTACCTCAGTGACCGCACGTGTAATTTGTACCGGGTGAATTCGCTTATTAATTATTTTCATAGTCATCTCGATAGGGATTTTGAAATACGCCTTTACAAACTATCATTCAAATAATTTTTTTTCATGAAAAAGATTTTTCTGTTAGGTCTGATCATCGCATGTACGATTGGAGCGATTGCACAGCCTCGTTTAAAAACCGGGTACTTCTGGATGAAGCTTGATAACGGCCTCGAAGTAGTCGTCATTGAAAATAACAAAGTACCGTTGGCCACTATAGAAATTGCCGTCAAGAACGGCGCTTACACGGAAGGACCTGAGTACAGTGGTCTCTCGCATTTGTTTGAACACATGTTTTTCAAATCAAACAGGGACTATCCGACGCAACAACAATTTTTAAAGCGAACACAGGAATTAGGTATGGACTATAACGGATCCACATATGCGGAGCGCGTAGACTACTATTTCACATTTGACAAGGACAGCCTCGAAGCAGGATTAAAATTTATGAATGCCGCCATTCGCTTTCCTATTTATCGGGTTGAAGATATGCAAAAAGAAAGACCTGTTGTTGATGGAGAATTTCAGCGCGCCGAGAGTGATCCTGGATTCCAGCTTTGGTATGAATGTCAAAAGAAATTGTGGGGCGATTTACTCACCCGTAAAAATCCAATCGGCGACCATAATGTTATCAATACAGCTACTCCCGAAAAAATGATGATCATCAAAGGAAAATATTATCACCCAAACAATTCAATTCTCGTAATCTGTGGTGATGTAAAGCATGACCAATCATTTGAAATGGTTAAGAAAATATTTGGTGACTGGCCAAGTAGCGGATTCGATCCCATCGAAAAATATCCTATTCCGGAATTCAAGCCATTACAAGCAACGCAATATTTTGTCAAAGAGTCCTCGATTGCACAAACTCCTTACGAAATGTATTGGTGGCAAGGTCCCGATTACCGGCACGATTCTGCGTCGATGATTGCTGCTGATGTTTTCAATACAATTTTGAGAATGAATTCTTCAAAGTGGCAACAGGCACTTGTTGACAAAGGACTGGCGACATATGCAGGGACCAGCTATGATGCTGACAAGTACGTTGGGCCGATTAATATTTTTGTCGTTCCCAATCCAAACAAACTAAAAGAATGCAACGCTGAAATACTTCACCAGGTAAGTATGTGGGCGCAGGACGATTATATTACGGATGAACAGTTAGAAGATGCCAAGCAAACAATTCGTCGTAATGATATCCGTGCGAAAGAAAAACCTTCGACATTGCCCGGACAATTGACGTATTCCTGGTGCAGCACTTCACTCGATTTTAATACTGACTATCTTGAAAATTGTATGAAAATAAAAAAAGAAGATATTCAACGTTTCGTCAGCAAATATATCAGTGGCAAACCTTATGTCGCAGGGATGATCATCAACCCGGAGATGAATAAAGCACTAAAGGCGTCTGAATCCTTCAAACCAAATTTATAAAATCAAAATATTGAACCATGCCACAGATAGATTTACCTATAAAGCAAATTCTCACTGTCGCAATACTTTCTTGTTGCACGCTCATTGTTTCTGCGCAGACGAAGGATCCATATGAGATGACAGTAAACGGCGTGAAAGTTATTGTACAACCAAGCGGAAACGAAATCCTGGAAATTCAAACCATCATCAAAGGAGGTGTACAAAATTATTCGCCTGCCAAGGCCGGGATAGAAAGCCTTGCCATAAGCGCGTTAACCGAATGTGGAACTAAAAAGGACGATAAGAACAGTTTCAAGAATAAATTGGATAAAGTCAGTGCACAGGTTTATGGTAGTAACGGCCGCGACTATGCGACGTTTACTATGAATTGTATCAAAAGTGATTTTGACGTAGTATGGCCTTTGTATGTCGATGCATTAACAATTCCGTTGTTTGATCAGAAAGAATTTGATCGCACCAAACAAGATGCAATTAACAGCTTAAAAGCACAGGGATCCGATCCGGATTATTCGATTGGTAAATTTGCCCGGCAGACCGCTTTTGCCGGGAAAAATTACGCTAAGGATCCGGAAGGATCGGAAGAAACGGTATCAAAATTGACCGCGGAAGAAACAAAAAAATACTACGCGTCGATACTGACAAAATCAAGACTACTCATTGTGGTTGTTGGAGAGCTCGAGCGATCAGAAATTGAACAACGAGTTAAAGGTTTGCTTTCACTTATCCCGGATGGAAATACTTTTACACTAAAAAAGGAATCATTCACCCCGGCAAAAAGTTCATTTAAATCAGAAAAGAAGGATCTCGCAACAAATTATATCCAGGGGGTCACAGGAGCGCCACTTCCGGGAACTCCCGATTTCAATGCGTTTGTCCTCGCGTCCAGGATATTTTATGATCGCCATTATCTTGACGTACGTTCTAAAAATGGATTGTCGTATGCACCATATACTTACCTCGATGGCGGACTTTCACCAAGCTACAACATTGACGTATCTACAACCAACCCTAATAAGTACATCGATGTAACAAAAGCTTTGATAGGAAAAACGAAAAAAGATGGATTTACTGCGGAAGAAGTAAAGGATATGAAAACAACTTATCTGACAACGTTCTTCCTCAAGCAGGAAACGAACAGCGCGCAGGCGGCTTCGCTTGCTGCGAATGAAATATTGCATAATAATTGGCATCGCTCAGTAACCATCAACACAGACATGAAAAAGCTGTCAGCAAAAGATGTGAGCAATGCGTTCAACAAATATGTTACGAATATCAGCTGGGTTTACCAGGGCGATCCATCAAAAGCAAATCCGGCTTTATTTATCGAAGGAATTCAACAATTGCCAAAGTCAAAGTTAAGTGGCGATAAAAAGAATTAAATCCGCCCACCGGTTCTTGTCCTTGGTGCCTTTGTTTGAAACAAAATATTTCACACAAAGGCGCTAAGAACACAAAAATGAAACAAGAAACCACGCTATCGTTTTACCAACCGCTCTAGCGCAGCATCCAACGTTGGATATAAAAACTGGAACCCTGTTGATCTAATTTTTTGATCGCTCACATTTGCGCTCTTCAGAACTTCGATGCTCATTTCTCCCAATATTATTTTAAGTAAGAATGAAGGAACATAAAAAGGGATGAAAAATTTTCCTTTCAACTTTTTTGCCAGTTGCATGGTGAAAAATTTGTTATTGACAGGTTTCGGTGCAACTGCGTTGTATGCACCTTGCATGTTTTCGTTGATGATCGCTTCAAAATAAATTCTGGCAAGATCATCGATATGGATCCAGCTGATCGTTTGTTTCCCTGTACCTAAAATTGCAGCAACACCCACTCGTATTGGCCTTTTGAATTCGGGAAAGGCACCGCCCTCATTGCTCAAAACAATGCCTGTACGAACAATTACAAGTCGTTTGTCCATTGCTGTTACTGGCGCCACGCTGTTCTCCCACAAACGGCAAGTTTCGCCGAGAAAACTTTTATCGAAAGGATCTGTCTCCACGCGTTGCACGCCAGGCGACAAAGAAACCGGAGTTGGTTCATAGCATCCGATTCCTGAGGCAGATATTACAGCGCGTACACGATTCGGTATTTCACTGAGTGATTTTACAATCAATTCACCGCTCCGTGTTCGACTTTCCACAATTTCTTTCTTCCGTCTTTTCGTCCAGCGTTTTTCTCCCACATTTGCACCTGCCAGGTGAACAATATAATCCGCTTGTTGAAGTGCGTCCTTGTCTATTTCCTGTTTTTTAACATCCCACATGGCTGTCTTTGCGCCATTGATTTGCTTAATGTGATTTCTTGAAAGAATAATAACATCAAAATTTTTTTCGACAAGCAATTTTGTTAATGCGTGGCCAATCATTCCGCTTCCACCTGTAATTAGAACCGTTGCCATTCAGTAAATGTAGTGAGTGTGATAAATGTGATTGAATTCTATAGAATCAAATCTGTCAAGGCAAAAATCGATCCACGCAATTTATCACATTCGCCACATTTATCACATTTACAAAAATCCCCCCGGAAAACCAGGGGGAAAATAAACAACTAAAAACAAACTAAGTAAGCAGGTAGCATGGCTAATCTGGTTTTTTTCCGTCGAGGAAAGTATTGATCGTAGTGATTTCAGAATTATTATTATTGTCGGTCTTCACTTCATAATTGCTATAGAAGTTCTCGACAGTGGAAGTTGTATTGTGCAATTCCAGATTACGGCGGACGTATGCCGGCACTGTTTCAAACTCGTTGTTCGGATCTGCAGCATTGATATTGAATGACAGGTTGCGCAACTTGTTTATTCTCTCTGCTGCACGGCGTTTAAGTTCTTCTGCTTCGTCCTGCATAGCAGGTTCCTCAGCAGACTGATTTGCCATAACAAAATGTTGAGTTTGATGGGCCCGAGGCACATCCGCCGCTGGAATATCATCTCTAAATACAATCTGCATATCGGGGGAAGATGGCTCTTCCTTCGCCGGATTAATTGAAGCACCCGTATTCAAGATTTGATCCTTCACAGGGGAGTGTTCAGGTATGGATTGTTTCCGTTCTGATCCTTGGTCTTCCGCATAGATATTAGATGGCCTTGCAAGGTATCCTCCGGACACTGCAGATGCCGAAGAATTCATTTCAACATTTTTAGCCGGAAATTTTTCTTCTTTAGTGGAGACAGAGTGATGCGAAAGTATCCATTCTGTTTTTTCTTCCGTCGCATTTTTTTCCACTTCGTTTTCAACAGTATTTTTACTAATAAAATCATTCGTAAAAATACCAGGCATGGCGATTGACTCTGGTTCGCTAATCTCCATTAACGTAGGTTGCAATTCTTCTGAGAGTACGTCTGCAGTGTGTTCGGCTTCGTTCTTTGAAGTTTCTGAGGTGAGGACAGGCCGCTGTGTTTGTTCTTCTGCATCTGGCATTAAAGTCATTACTATTTTTCCATCCTTTTCGGGAACAGGTACGCTTACATTTTTCTTCGCAAATGGATCTTTGTACTCAAAGCCCGTGGCGATGATTGTGATGCCAATATCAGCACCCAATCCGTTGTCATAACCCAATCCAAGTATAACGTCTGTATTTTCTCCGGCTTTGCTGAGCAAATGATTTTGAATGATCTCCACTTCATCCATCGTGAATTCATTATCACCTTCAGATGAATTGATATTGATTAGAATCCATTTTGCCCCGCTGATCTCGTTATCATTCAGCAACGGAGAATTCAATGCTTCGGTAATTGCTTTGAACGCGCGATCTTCTCCCGATGCAGTTGCACTTCCAAGAATTGCAACACCGCCATTACGCATGACAGTACATACATCAGCAAAATCGACATTGATTTGCCCTGTGCTGTTGATCACATCTGTGATACATTTCGCAGCAGTGGCAAGTACGTTATCTGCTTTCGCAAACGCTTCTTTCATTTTGAGATTGCCAAACTGGTGGCGCAATTTATCGTTGCTGATCACAAGTAGCGTGTCTACATATTCTTTCAGTCTCATTATTCCTTCTTCTGCCTGTGTTTGTCTTTTCTTTCCTTCATATGAAAAAGGAGTTGTAACAATTCCAACGGTGAGAATGCCAAGATCTTTGCAGATTTTTGAAATGATGGGAGCGCCGCCCGTACCGGTTCCTCCTCCCATTCCTGCAGTGATAAAAACCATCTTGGTATTTACTTCGAGAATATTTTTTATTTCTGTCAGACTTTCTTCCGTTGCCTGTCTTCCGATGTTTGGGTTTGCACCCGCACCGAGTCCCTGTGTCAGGTGTGGCCCAAGCTGTATTTTGTTGGGAACACGACTTTGGGCGAGTGACTGCGCATCGGTATTACAGATGATAAAATTCACGCCCTCGATATTCTGACCATACATGTGGTTCACTGCATTGCTTCCGCCGCCGCCCACTCCAATCACCTTAATGATCGAAGATTTTTCCTTGGGCAAATCAAATTGAATCATAATTGTAAGTTGGGTTAGTAAAAGATTAGTTGGATAAAGTATTTTTTTTGTGAATCAATTTTACAAAGCGTGATCTTCTTCTTCCTTAAACAGATCAATGATGCCGTCTTTGAATTTTCCCCAAAAGTCTTTGATGCCTTTTCTATTCCTTACTTTTTCCGCCTGCGTCATTTCTTCTATTTCGATTAATTCTTCTTCCTGCGCTTTTCTTAGATTTTCCGGCACTTCCATTTTGACATGACTCTTCTCAAATTGTTTACGATTGTGTTCATAGTCGCTATATCCTTTCAGGATGAGGCCGATACAGGTTGAATAGGTTGGCTTTGCAAGTTCTTCAATATGTCCGCCCGCGAGATGCTCAGTTGGGAATCCTATTCGTGCATTCGAGCCCGTTATATATTCTGTCAATTGAATGAGGTGTTTCAATTGCGCACCACCACCGGTTAACACGATGCCCCCATTGAGCATTTTATTATCGAGGCCTACCTGCTTTAAATGATATGTTACAAAATCCATAATCTCGCTCATACGTGCCTGTATGATGTTTGCAAGATTTTTAACGCTGATTTCTTTTGCAGGCATTCCACGCAATCCGGGGATTGTAATAAATGCATTGCTCTTCGCTTCATTTGATAGCGCAGATCCAAATTGTACTTTCATTTGTTCCGCTTGAGTCTTCAAAACACCGAGACCGGTTTTGATGTCATTGGTAATATTTTCACCGCCGAAAGGAATAACAGCTGTGTGTTTCAATACACCTTCATAAAATACCGCAAGGTCAGTTGTACCACCACCGATATCAACAATCGCAACACCAGCCTCGAGATCTTCCTGTCCCATTACGGCTGCTGCCGATGCAAGAGGTTGTAGAACTAAATCCTTTGTAAGCAATCCGCTTTTTTCAACTGCACGATTAATATTTTTTATGGCATTCCTATCGCCGGTGATGATATGGAAATTCGCTCCGACTTTGACACCACCGTATCCAATCGGACTTATTATATTTTGAAAATTATCGACGGCAAATTCCTGGGGTATAACATCGATGATTTGATCACCTGCCGGTATATATGTTTTATATTGATCGTCGATCAATTGATCGATTTCGCGTTGTGTTATTTCTTCCTCAGTATGCTGGCGAACGATATCACCCCTGGTTTGCAAACTTTTAATGTGATGACCCGCTATCCCGACGTATACTTCTGAAATGGTAAGATTGGGATTCGATGCGTAACAATTATCCAACGCCATTTTAATGGCCTTGATTGTTTCATCTATGTTCAACACCTGCCCATGTTTTACGCCATTTGAATTAGCACGACCAAAGCCTAGTATTTCAAGCTTTCCGTACTCATTTTTTCTACCGGCGATGGCAGCAATCTTCGTAGTGCCGATATCCAATCCTACAATAATGGGTTGTTCTTGGTTCATAGTTTAGTTTGTTGTTTGAGTTTGTTGTTTAATCATTTTTTATATATAAGGTTCGCTTTTACAATTTCAGTTAGCTATTTTTTTGTGCTGTCTTCAGTTGAATTAATCATATCGAAATTTGTCAGCGTCTGTTCCGTCACCGTGTTATGTTCGAGCGGTTTTATATTTTGCTTGACGGTATCCTCTTGCAACTGGCGAGCCGATTTGATTAGTGACAGTACATTTCTAATAGCCTGCAAAGAATCTGATTTAGAAATTGCCCCACCCTTTTTGGTTCCAATTACCTGGCCTGAATACTGCACATCCACCTTTGCATACCTGTCGAAACCGGTTTGGCTCAGTACGTCTTTGTAAAAAATAAAAAGCCTGTGGAATTTTTTTTCATAATCATTACCGTCTCCGAATTCAATCGTGTGATTTCCTATAAGGGGTACGATCTCAAATTTCTTATCGGGTGTGATGTTCAATTGTTCAATATCCGACATCCAGAAACGATGGTTATTAATATAAATACTCAGGTTTTTGATTTGACAAGACAATGCACTATCAGGTCCACTCATTCTTATTTTTTCCCTCGGAAAGTTTGTAAATACAGGGAGCCGGAGCGAAATATTTCCTGCAAGCGGGAGTTGAGCGCAACTACTGTCTATATAAAATGTGTTTCCTCCCGTAGTAAATATTCTTGCAACAGGTACCCTCTCGCTTATGTTAACGCGCAGAGTTTGATTATTGTCAAAGAACAATTGCGCATCTTTGATCCATGGATTTTTCTTGAGCTTATCTTCTATTTTTCGCAGATCAAATGTGACGAGCTCCTTTCCAACAATTTTTTCAGCGCCATTTGTTGTCAGGATATTCAATACCAGTTTTTGGTCAATGAATAAAGGCCTTCCTTTTTCATTGATCTCGATTTTATAATGCTTACAGGTTTTTGTGTTTTTCATATTGATGGCCGCAATGAGTAGCGCAAGTGCCCCGCCACCGGTCACACACCAGACCAGTATCATTAATATTTTTTTTATGTTGGACTGAATGCCCATTTATCTATTTCAGTTTTCGTTTTATTCAAGTTGACGCTCACTGCCCTCGTGCACTCTGTTTCCCCCTATTCCACCCGCCCAACGGTCAATCAACCGTCAGACGGGTACAAAGTGATCGGGTGATAAGCCCCGTCCACAATATGGGTTAATTCGTTTATTCAAAAATCTTTTTGATCGGGTTTACCAACGTATCGATATCACCCGCTCCTGCCGTTATCAAAAGTCCCTTAGCCGTTTCTTCTGCTGATGGAAAAAAATCTTTCAACTGTTTTAGCAAATCCTGTTTGTCCATCTGCATCACTTTTGCATTTCTCATTTTGCTTGCGATACTATTGCTTGTCACCCCCTCGATTGGCGATTCTCTCGCCGGATAAATTGGTAAGAGAATTACTTCGTCGGCCAGGTCAAGACTTTCAGCGAAGCCATTTGCAAAATCCCTTGTTCGCGTAAACAAATGCGGTTGGAAAATCACGACGCATTTTTTTTCCGGGAACAAATTTTTTGCGCTGCTGATTAAAGCCTTCAACTCCTCCGGGTGATGAGCGTAATCGTCGATATAAATTGGGCCTCCCGCTTCTGTTGGTGGCAAAATATATTCGAATCTTCTCTTCACTCCTCTAAATGATGCAATCGCTTTTTTTATTTTCGCATCGTCGATTCCCAATCGATGGGCAACGGCGATGGACACGACTGCATTTTCGATATTATGCAATCCACCCATGTTTAGTTGACAATCGTCGAGCGACCAATCTTGCGAAACGATATCAAATGAATAACTCCCACCTGATATCCCGATATTATTTGCATAGATATCAGCACCAGAATCGTCGAGACTGTAATTCATTCGACTTTTCGCTTTCAGATCATTTGATCTCCGCAATCCTTTTTTCGAAAGCAGCAGGCCATTTGGTTTTACCTTTCCGGAAAAATCGATGAAAGCATTTTCAACAGCTTCTTCGGTTCCATAAATATCCAAATGGTCCGCATCCATTGCGGTGATCACGGCGATATCTGGACTCAACTTTAAAAAACTTCGATCGTATTCATCAGCTTCAATAACGCACACATTTTTTTTGTCGCTCCAGAAATTGCTTTGATAATTTACCGAAATGCCGCCGAGAAAAGCATTACAACCATAACCACTATCACGCAATAAATGCGCAATCATCGTGCTTACCGTTGTTTTGCCATGCGTTCCTGCGACGCAAATATTAAAAGAACTGTTTGTGATCACTCCCAGCACATCGCTACGTTTCAAAATCGCGTAGTTATTACTCCGATAATACGCTAGCTCCTTGTGATCAGAAGGAACTGCGGGTGTATAAACAATCCACTGCGCATCTTTTGGCGCAAGTTCAATATTCTCTTCGTAGTGGATCGGAATGCCTTCTGCCTCGAGCTGTTTTGTCAATTCCGTTTTCGTCTTATCATATCCACTCACCTGTTTTCCATGAAATCGGAAATACCTTGCCAACGCACTCATTCCAATTCCGCCAATGCCGATAAAATATATTTTCTGTATGTTCTTCAACTCATCCATGAATCGCTCTCAAAATTTCTTTGGCGATAATTTGATCTGCATTGGTCACCGATAACTTTTTTATGTTTTCCTTCAACTCTTTTTGCCGTTGTTCATCTTTCGACAATGCAATTACAGTTTCCACCAATTTCTCTTTTGCTTCGTTGTCTTTGACCATAATTCCTGCATTACGTTTGACAAGATGTTGTGCATTTACCGTTTGATGATCCTCCGCAGCAAACGGATAAGGAACAAATACGACCGGTTTTCCAACCACACACAATTCAGCAATCGACATCGCGCCGGATCTGCTCACAACAATATCCGCCGCACTAAATGCATACTCCATATTCGAAATGAAATCATTCGCCCAAATATTTTTGCTTTCCACTGCCTTTTCAGAAGCCTTTGCTGCATATAGTTTACCGGTTTGCCAGATCAACTGCAAATTATTTTTCTCTATGATCGAAGTCCCGGCATCGATTGCTTCGTTAATCGTTTTTGCCCCCAAACTTCCTCCAGTTACAAAAACAGTCTTTTTTGCTTCGTCCAGTCCAAAAAAATCAATTCCCTGTTTTCTTGTGACGTTACTGTTGACAATCGAATCCCGAACCGGATTTCCTGTTATAAGTATTTTGCTTGCCGGAAAAAATTTTTCCATGCCTTCCGTTGCCACAAATATTTTCGTCGCGTTCCTCGCCAAAAAAATATTTGCTTTGCCCGCAAATGAATTAGACTCATGAATGAATGTTGGAATTCTCTTCGCCTGCGCGTAACGTAATACCGGAAAACTGGAATAACCACCCACACCAATTACTGCAGCAGGTTTGAATTCATTAATGATCCTTCTTACCTGGAAAAAACTCCTGATCAACTTTATTGGCAGATCAATATTTTTTATCAAAGAGCTTCTATTAAATCCGGCGATATCCAATCCTTCGATCTTGTATCCAGCCTGGGGCACTTTTTCCATTTCCATTTTTCCCTTGGCACCCACAAATAGTATTTCAATGCCGGGTTGATTTTTTTTAAGAGCATTTGCGATCGCAATCGCCGGAAAAATATGTCCGCCTGTGCCGCCGCCCGCTATTATCACCCGGCCTCCATCCACTCCGCCAGTGGAAGCGAGTTTTAAGCTTGCTAATTCATTTTCTGATTCACTCATGACACACGACAAATTTTTTTTACGCAGCCGCTAACTCTTCTCCACTTGATCTTTCGGAAGGGGCCGCCTCCACATTCCTCGCAACACTTAATATAATTCCGATTGCCAAACATGTAAATAAAAATGAACTGCCTCCCATACTAACCAATGGCAGTGTAACGCCGGTTACCGGAAACAAATTCACATTTACAGCCATATTCGCGAATGCCTGAATCGCTAACGTAAAACTCAATCCCAATGCAAGGAACGCACCAAATGCAAAAGGACACTTTCTAAAAATCTGGATACTCCTGAATAGAAAAACCAGGTAAATAAAAATGATAAATACTCCTCCAAGCAATCCATATTCCTCGATAATGATAGCATATATGAAATCTGAATAAGGATGGGGAAGAAAATTCCGTTCCGTGCTATTGCCCGGACCAAGTCCTACCCAACCGCCTCTCGCGATCGCAATCTTAGCCTGAGTAACCTGGTAGTTATCGTCTTCTGTATTTTCTTTCGTTCCGTAAATAAAAGTTTCAACACGATTAATCCAGGTATTCACTCTCACGAACAAACTTGATTTTGCCTCCTTCGTTTTTGTTACGATGGGAGCTTCAGTGCCCTTGTGCCTGATCACTGCTGTGAAAATTAAAATAAGCACGGGAATCATTGCGATACCAACGGTAAGCAACAAGTGCTTTATACTAACGCGCCCGATGAACATTAATAGCAAACTCGTAGCACCAATGAGCAAAGCGGTTGAAAGATTTGCTGGTGCGATCAACAAGCAGATGACTGCAACGGGCGTAATGACGGGTAGAAATCCTTTTTTAAAATCCTTGATAACATCCTGCTTTTTACTAAGTAACCGGCTCAAATACATAAATAGCGCAAGCTTCGCCAGATCTGAAGTTTGAAAAGTAACTTGTATAATAGGCAACTTGATCCATCTGCTTCCATCATTTATCCTGGCTCCAAAAAATAACGTGTATATTAATAAGGGTATCGAAATCAAAAATAAAATTCTCGCAACGCGCGAATAAATTATATAATTCACCTGGTGTGCGAAATATATGATCAGTATGCCTATAACTATAAATGCAAATTGACGGAATAAGTAAATCTCAGTGTTCCCTTTGAATTTTTTATAGGCCAATAAGCCTGTAGAACTGTACACCGCCAATAAAGAAACAAGAGACAACAAAACAACGATGCCCCAAATCACTTTGTCGCCTTTGGTTTTTGTGTGTAGATGCCTAAAGGCCTTGCTTTCTATCGATGCTGTTTCACTCATAATTATTTTCGCAAAAGAGTTTTATAAATCTCTTACCGCCTCCTTGAACTGTCGTCCCCGATCTTCATAATTTTTAAAAAGGTCAAAACTTGCACATGCCGGACTTAGCAACACAACATCACCGCGATTTGCAAAATGAAATGCTGACTTCACCGCTTCCGGTGCGCTCGCTGTATTCACCATCAAGGGAACATCGTGCTGAAATGCTTCGTGTATTTTCCTGTTGTCAACACCCATACAAACAATCGCCTTGACTTTTTCCTTTACAAGATTTCTTAAAACACTATAGTCATTTCCCTTATCAATTCCGCCGAGAATCAAGATCACCGGCTTAGTCATGCTTTCCAATGCATACCATGTTGAATTAACATTTGTTGCTTTACTATCGTTGATGAACTCAACGCCACGCACCGTGCTCACATATTCCATCCGATGTTCTAATGCTTCAAAACTTTGAATCGCCTCTCGAACTTTTTCTTTCCTTATTCCAATTGTTATGGCGGCGATTCCCGCAGCCATCGTGTTATATTGATTATGTATCCCTTTCAATGCAAAGTCATAAATGCTCATTTCTACTTTCTCGTTGCCTGTTTTCAATGTCATCTGACCGTTCTTAATAAATCCACCTTGATTCAATTCATGTTGCATGGTAAATGGTAATGGGTTAGAATGAAACGAATACTGATTCAAATTTTTTTTTATCACAGGGTCGTCTTCGCAATAAATAAAATAGTCGCTACTCAATTGATTCATTACAATCCTGAACTTGCTGCTGATATAATTCTCAAATTTGTAGTCATACCTGTCTAAATGATCTTCTGTAATATTTGTCAGGACTGCTATGTCCGGCCTGAATGTCTTGATATCGTCTAGTTGAAAACTGCTTATTTCTGCTATATACCACGGCTTCCTTTTTTCGGCCACTTGTTTAGCAAACGAGTAGCCGATATTGCCAACCAACGCACAATCCAAGCCACCGTGTCTACAAATATGGTAGGTCAATGCCGTTGTCGTCGTCTTTCCATTGCTACCCGTAATTCCAATGATCTTGCTGTCGCCCTTATGTCTATACGCCAACTCGATTTCGCTAATGACCGGAATTTGTTTTGCCCGTATCTTTTTCACCAATTCATTCTTCTCAGGAATTCCAGGACTCTTCATCACTTCATCAGCGTTGAGGATTTTCTCTTCGCTATGCTTTCCTTCCTCATAGTCGATCCTATTTTGCTCAAGCTCTTCCTTGTAATTTGGTTTCAGCGAACCTTCTTCCGACAGAAACACTTCATAACCTTCTTTCGTCGCTAATATCGCCGCGCCTACTCCACTTTCGCCGCCACCTAATATGACCATGCGTTTACTCATCCTTGTAATAATTTCAATTCCTCTTCGTCGTCATTCGTGGACGGATTTAGGGGTTTTTCAAAAGCATGAACTTTGCTGCACCACAATCTTTTCATCAGGTTTTCCGTATACTGGAATTCTAAAACTGGGTTTTCCATCTAATGTCTTTACCT
>Ga0163162_10000959_pt1 | contig 26777 bp, 18 predicted proteins | sample S55metaG_FD_115310 | JGI IMG/M metagenome (GOLD analysis project Ga0163162, IMG submission 115310) | Switchgrass rhizosphere microbial communities from Kellogg Biological Station, Michigan, USA - S5-5 metaG | ecosystem: Host-associated > Plants > Roots > Rhizosphere > Soil | place: USA... | reverse complement strand
GTAGGGAACCGGATAACGTGTGTTGACTGCTCACCATTGACAGGGTGGAACTGGACACTTAGAACGTCGTACTCACCCTCCACACTAGTAACAGTTTCCAACTTAAAGTTGTTAAGTGCAATACCAGCATTTTGGATATTAACAGCCATAGCCGCAATATCTTTGTGCAAGAATTTCTTAACGTAAGTTTGTTTAAGTACCTTGGCCTTAGACTGGAGCATGCTCTCGTCAAGGACGGTAATAAACTCACCTGTAATCAAACCATCGGCTTTGAGTGATTTCAGCTCTTCTGGAGATACCTTCATGAACTCTTCAAGAGTCTGGCCATTATCCATTTCAATATGCTTGAATTGGGTGGCCTTCCTCATAAAGAACTGTTGCTCTGCAACACTGAGGTTACCAGTGGTACGAGCACGCTCTTCCAAAGCCAGCATTACACCGTCTTCTGGAGATGCAAAAGGATCTTTCTTAACAGAGATTTCTGCTACGGTAGTTTCCTGTTCCAGCAGCTTATCATCTACTGCCGAGTTCCATTCCGTATCATCCGCAACAGGATCTCCACTTCCCTGTTCTCCTGGCTCATCAGCTGGTGTTTCACTGCGTACGTTACTTTTTGCGAGAGCAGCAAGAAGAGGATTGCCATTAGGATGATCGCTGCCGCTCTCATCTTCGTCACCGGCATCGTTGTCAACCGCTCTTTCTTCTTCTTGTCTGCCGCTTTCTTTTTCCTGGCGGCCTGTCGTTCCCTTAACCACCGTGGTAGCTTGTGCTTTTCCATCGGAATCATCCTTGTTGGGGGTATCCTTTTCTACCTCAGTGATTCCACCCTTAGAGAGATTCATCAGCGCAAGATAAAACCGCTTAGCAGCATTCAACCGTTTAGGGTGACCCAAACGACGGCTTACCGTTTTCTTTTCTTTAGGCGCTTTCCCAGCTGCAACCAACTGCTCGTTTTCTAATGCAAACTCAACGTCAGCACTAGCAAGCTTAGCCAGGAACTTTTTATCGTTTTCTTGATCAAGCCAATCCTTAATGGTGCCGAGATTAACAACCAAGCAACGACTGTCGAATACAAAGATAATGTGGAGCGTACGCAAAGCTGCATCATCTAGCTTGTTAAACAAGCTGTACTCGTAATCACCAAATGCAAACGCCATGAAGTCAAGGAGCCAGTAACTACCTTCTGCCTTGTTGATACGAACCGTCTGGTTGCTTGGCACTGGAAGATTGGTACGAGGGTTAAAGTTGGAAACATAATGATCATAATCGATCATCAGATCCGCAAACCCCGGAAACTTGATAGGCAGGTCAATACGAATGTATTGCATGCGCTGGTTCATACCTGGACGATTTACTTCGGCAACAATACCGTCCATCAGAGCGTTGAAATGGTTGTAATACTTTTCGTAGTTAACAAAGATACTTGGACGCTGGACAAACATCCGATCAAACATGCCGTAACTCTTAACAATCAAGTTACGCTCTTTGTTATAAACAGTCTGGATTTCTTTAGTCCAGTTATAGTTAAAGTGAGATGCGCGATAAGCCTGAATTGCTTTACGAGGCTCAAAGGGAATCCGACGACCAGAACCAAGAACTGGCTCATAGTTCGGAACGAACTCCAGAAACACATCACCTTCAAAGTTACTTACAAATGCTTCACTACGACTAGGACCTATCTCCAAAGGAGTGTTAGGGAAATAGTGCAGCAGTGACATCCTTGGAAGAGAAATGTCACTAATCGACAGAAAGCGCGGACTGACTAGCTCCTGTCGTTTACGCATCACGTACATGCGATGGAACTGGGTATACAGAAGCGCTAACGCCTCGTCACCAGTCACCGCATTAAGCGCGGGATTCGTAGTCAAGTTCATTTATGATTCCTCATGCCGCTGGTAGCAGCCTTCAATACAAACATCAACGGTTCGTTAACAGGGTCATACAGGAAGTTCCCGTTACCACTGATGTAGTACTCACGTTTACCAAACAACTCTTTGGCCTGATCTTTGGAATCCTCAGCACAAAGAGAGTTACTATTCAAAGCGTCACCGTCGTGGTCAGAGTCAAGCCCTGCTTCACGAGTTGGGTCAACGGACATGGCGTCAAAATAATCAGGCTTACCTTCCTTTATAGGGTAACGGGGAAGATCACCAAGGACCTCACCTGATACATCCAAAAGAACCCGTCGTTTACTACCAACGGTGGTTAGCAAGTTTACGTTGGCTGGGAAGATGGAGCCAATACCAATAATCGGATAACGAGTTTGTTGACTCATCTGATTCCGAATAGCCGCCTGACAAGACAAGTAGAACAACTCCATGTATGTAATCGGAGTCACTTTCTTCTTATCACGTCCTTCTGGCAAATCATTGATATCATGCAGCACCATTACTTCTTTGCCGTCGTCGTAAACGAGCGCCAGATAATGACCACTAATAATAATTGGCTTGTTGCGTAAATTAACGTTAGAGAAACCGTTAAAGAGTTTACCTAAGCCAGTAGCTGTGGTCCACTTGTCCACAGTAGCTGGAAGAACTTCGGTATACTCATATTCCAGAGTTTTGGAGTTAACCAATTTGGCAACATGGTTACCAGCAGTAAAGATGTTTTCCAGATAAGTGGAAGTCATGGCATGCACACAAACATACTGGAAGTTCAGCAGTGCCTGCATGAGACCCATATCAACACTATTTGGATCTACACCATCATCTTCAAAGAGAAACTCCCTGGAGACCTTACGAGCGGTAATAACGTTACGCGTACCGGCTACTACACCGCGGGTGGACATGCGGCGTTGAAGGATACCACCTTTACCACCTTGCAGACCAAAAATATAGTGGTCGATCTCGTTGAAAGAGTTTTGAATACCCCAGCGCACGGCATCATACAAAGGGTTCTCGGTGTCATCTTTGTTAGAGATACTCACTACACGAGTACGGAACATCAGCTTGCGATAGTACTCAGTAATTTCCGGTTCGCTAGGCGCACCATTTGGCAAGAACTGAATATCACGAATACCAGCTGGTGGAACAATTACCTTAGTAGTCAAGGCAATGTCACGAAACATGTCAACTGCTTTAACCTTTTGTTTACGACGTTGTGAATCTGTGGTCGTAACAACCAACTCTTTAAAGTGACTGATAAAGAAACTATAACCAGTTTGACCTTCCAAGATGTTGGATTTTATGAAATCTTTGGACTTTTCGTCCCATACCGCATATTCCGAACCTTTAAGAATTCCCAGATAGAGGGATTTAATTTGGCCCAGAGCTTTAAGGTATGTAGGGTTGAAGATTGGAAGTTTTACATCGATGTAGGCTTCTGTCTTATCCCGTTCCTTTGTGCCCATCTTGCCGAAGATCTCTAGGGAGTACAAACCCTCTTCGTTAAGGTTCTGGGTCATCCCCTCAAAAGCATCTGTAGACGTCACAGGTTTAAAGATCCCAGGGACAATAGTCCTGGGGTCTAATAACGTTATGTTAGTGGGTTTCATGTCTGAGACCTAATGGAGTTAAAGAATGAGTGAATACGACGATATTGACAACGACTGGGGCGCAGATCCGTTCGAAGGCGATATGGACTTCGATATGGACTTCGACAGCCCCGGTAGCAAGAAGGGCTTCCTGCAAAGCGCTGTCAGCGGGTTCCTCGACGGCATCGTAGAACGCACTATTGGTTCCACCGATGCAAAAGTAAACACCTTAAAGCGCGTATTACCTGCAACTTGGGCTCCTGCGTTTCGTAACGTAAGAGATTTCAACGACCGGGCTAACGAAATCTTTTCTGAACTTAAACAGAATAGTGCACAAACGGTAGACGACCTTCAGTATCTTGCTTTGCGTGCGGCGAAGGCGGCTGGAAATAAGATCCCTAATAAAATCTCCGGAGCGTTGGTAGAGTTTAGCCAACATGACTTCAGTGGCTGGGATCAAAGTACCGCCAGTGCTGACGATACCCCCAAAATGGAGGAAACTACCGGGGACGAGATTAAAGCACTTATTGATAGCGAAGACGCTAACTCAATATTGTCTCGTGAAACAATTAAATCGGTTGGTAAGCAAACACTTGGCATGATGGCTGAGGTTGGTGGTCGTACTGTTGCTGGGATGCATGCAATAACCCAGACCAACTTGCGTACTAACCAACTGCTGGAACACTTGCTTGATTATCAGCGTCGTGTTCAACAGCGTACTGATAACTTGCAACTTTCTGTTGCCGCTCGTCAGTTGCTTACTAGCTCCAAGTATTACAAGTTCATGGAAGCCAGTCAGCACAGATTGATTGAAGAGACTAAACTCATTGTTAAGTACTCACAACAATCTGATTACGAAAAGACCACTAACTCCCAAGCGTTGAAACGTAACTTTCGGGAAACTGTGTTCAATACCGTTAAGAGCCGCTTTGGTGGCGCTGCTGACTACTTTAACGATAAGTTTGGTAAGGATGCCCGTGATGACATAACTGGCAATCTGGGTGAGCTTACAGGTAGTCTGCGCATGGTCGCAGAAATGACCGAAGGCATGCCAATCAATATTGGTAGCATGGCTGGTAATGCTGCCGCTGGTTTGTTCCTCAACAATATTCCAAAGCTCGTGGGTTCGGCCAAGGGTAAAGAATACCTTGCCAAATTCAAGAAGCAATTCCCTGGGTTGTCTAAGTGGGCTGAAGATGCGTATATTCGCCTTGGGGATTTGGGTAATGTAGCCAACTACGCAACCGGTAACGTTGAAGAACTTGTTAACACCATGGCCAAGCATTATCAAGGTCAAGGGTTTAACGATGCCGCAGAGATGACATATGAGGAATATGTTGCTTCTTTGCCGCAAAGTAAGAAACCAATGCCTAAAGCGCAGTGGTATGTTGCCAAGTCGGCTCGTGGTATGTTCAACAACGCTTCTGGTAAAGTCCTGGATGAACTGTGGGTTGGGGGTAACACTAAATACAGTCTCGCTCAGCGCACACTTCGTGACAGTCATGAACAGGCTTATTGGAGCCGTCGTTCTGACCGCACACTTAACGAAGAGATCCCTCGCTGGTTTGGTCTCCTGCACCAGTCCTTGGAGAAGATCCGCACAGGCAACGACGAAACTGGTGTTGTTTCCTACGACTACGTTAAGAATAAGTTTGTAACAAGTCAGCAAAAAGCTGCTAGCGTAACTAACGCTGTGTTTGACCATGGGCAGTTCTCTTCCCAGGCAACCAACGCTATGAACTTTGCTAACTCAGTAGACTCTGCTGGTTTGCTTAGTCCAGAGGCGAAGCGTAAACTTGCGATGCAGTTGGCTAAAGACGCTGACCGTAAACTCGGTTTTAACCCTTACAATTTGCTTGACCTGGAAAACGAAGGTCACGATAAGAAAACCGCCGAGGCTATTAAACGCGCCGTAATGGCAACGTTTGATATCACCGATGAACATGTTGAAAAGTTCCGCGATGGGGATGATGCAACACACTCCGCAATGCTGACTTACATGCCGTCTGAGAAAGCCCGCCGGTTGTTGCCTGAGTTTGCTGACACTGCACGGTCATTGGCCACGTTCATGCCTGACATCACTAATGCCTTGGATATCTACAAGTCCACTGGTCATTACGACGCCATGAAGAACGCTGGGATTATCACGCCGGATAAAGATACTGGGCAAGACGATATCTCGGAAGAGAAGTTTTGGAATGTGCTCGAAGAGTACATGAAGGACCCTAACAAAAAGCGTACAGCGACTCCAATCCCTGACGCTGCTCCGGATAAAACCAGAGCTATGGGTGGGTTTGCTCCTAGTCTTAATCCGTTGCAAGATGCGATCAACCCAATTGCCTCGAGAACAATCCCGCAGTTTACGCTTAAACCTAAAGGTGAAGAAGAACCAGTACCTGTCAAGTTGATGGGAATGGAAGAACTACTTAAGAGCTTTGATACACTTAAGGACGTTTCCAAGACATTGGAACTTAGCACCGCTGGCATGGACAAGATGAAGACCATGGATCTCACCCCACTTAATAATGGGATGGACCTGTTGGTTAAAGATGTTGGGTTATTGCTTGCGCTTGCACAGTCACGCAATGACATCCTCACCAAGATCCAAGAGGGTGTGCCAAAACCTAAAAAGGTTAACAAGGAAGAAGAACAGAACATGCGTTCTGGTACTGCTCAGATCATGGACAAGATCAAGCAGTTCTCGTTTAAAGACTTCTACAACAAAGCGGTAGACACTGTTCTCCGTAATGAGCCGCTGATTCTTGGTGGCCTGTTGGGCGGTCTTGCTGGTGTTGCATTGCATAACCCTAAAGCTGCTGCGTTGGTAGCTGGTGGTGCAGTAATTGCAACGGCCTATGGTAAATTGCACTCGTTGGCAAAATCCCGTGGACCAGACGATAACGAAGACCTTTACGAAGAAGGTGTAGACAAACCAATTCTGGAAGCCTGGAAACTGCAACGTGGTGACTACTACGACGCATCTAAAGGTTTCTTGATTAAGAGTTGGAAAGACATTAAAGGTAGCGTTAAAGATACCGCTGAAAACGTGGTTATTGGCGCACAGCGGTTGGCAGGCAAACTGTTTACCGCTGAAAACAAGGAAGTGTTCCTTAGTGGTCTGAACAAACTTCGTGAAGCCTTGATGGCTGCTTTCAAATGGTTTGACCCGCTGGGGCGTATCACCGCCCTTAAAGATAAGGTTGCAACTCGCTTCTTCCAAATGGATGTTTATAAGGAAGGGTCCAAAACTCCTACTCTTATCGGCAAGAGCTTCGCCGGTGGTGCTTATTACAAAATAGGTCCTACTGGTACAGCGGTAATGCTTAACGGTTGGAATGAGATTGATGGTCCTGTTTACGATCGAGATGGCAACCTCCTGATCACTCAGGAAGATTACGATCGTGGTCTTGTTACATCCATGGGTGTCAGTATTAACAAGCTGGGTAAACTCAGTCGCAAACTAACCGGTTGGGGATTGGATGCCCTTAAATTTGGTAAAGATAAAGCGGTTGAGTATGGTGCCAAGGCTTACGATAAAACATCCAAAGCTCTCAAAGCAGATTACTCCCCTATCGTCAACTCGGTGGATCGTATCTATCACTTGCTGTTGAAGAAGTGGGATATGAAGCATGAAGACGATGACGTGCCTGAAGCCGGTCCTACCACTCCTCAAGTTCCTGTGGACTCGCACAAGGGCATTAACCCTGATGCTCCTGCCAAGGTTCCTGATGAAGTAGTTAAGGAGCGTGAAGAAGCTGACGCTAATCCCCCAGAGGCAAAACGTAAAGGTTTTAGTGCGCTAATCAAGGAAAAGATTGACGCGTTGCATGAAGATAAGTCCAAGCCTTTGCGTAAGAACTCTCTTGCTGATCAGGAAGTTCAAAAGGAAAAAGCTAAACGTGATGAACGTGATGGTGCGATTATCCAAATTGCTAAAGCCTTTGGGTATAAAGAGAAAAAGGTAGAGCCTAAGAAAGCTGGTTTGTTTGGTATGCTGGCTTCGATGATTGGTGGAACCTTTGGTGCGATTACTTCCATCTCTACTTTCTTTATGAAAGCTTTGTGGAGTCCGATTAAACTGATGGGTACATTTGCGTCGATGGCACTCAAAACCATTCCGCTGATGGCAACCGGTATTACTGCTATTGCTAAAGGACTCTTTACTCTGTTTAAGACGAAAAGTCTGACAGCAGCAGGTACTAGCATCCTTGATACAGTAATGGATCGGGACCCTGACATGCATCCTGCGGAACGTGAGAAACGTCGTAGGGATCGTGCAGAGAACCGCAAAAAGCCAGGCACTAAGCTTAAGAAAGCCGGTTTGGGTATTGGGCTTGGTATGTTGGCGTCCACCGTTACTGACGGCATGGTCAATAGTGGGATTATTGAAGAAGATGGTTTGGCTGATCACGTTGGCGGTGCGATTAGCACAGCAGCTACCGTTTACGGTGGTTATCAACTGGCTTCCGGTGTCGCTGCTTTGGCTGGTGTTGAGTTGGGGGCCGTTGTGGCTACTGCCGCGGCAGGTGCTGGTGGTGCATTACTTACCGCAGCTGGTTGGCTTGGTACTGGTCTGCTTGCCGCAGTAAGTAGCCCTGTTGTATTAGGTGCTGCCGCTGTTGCGCTTGTTGGTTATGGGTTGTACAAATTGTTTAAAGCTGGTCAAGGTACCCAGGCTAAATTGCGTTTGACTCAGTATGGTCTTTCTGATGTAGAGAGTGATCTGGCTGAGAAGGTAGTTAAAGCCGAAGGTATGCTGGCTAAGTTTGTCGTTATTGGTAATGGTCGCGCCTCGTTGTCTAAAGACGCACCTATCGCCGAGGTGTTTAAACTCTTCCTCGAGGACCCTAACGATAAGAAACAAATTGCCGAGGTCTTTACTTGGTTTAATGGTCGTTTCAAACCTGTTTACCTGACTTACATGGCTTGCATGGATGCCGCCAAGTTTGCGGACTTTGAAGCTTACGACACGTCGAAAGATCAGTCGGTTTATACTGTTGCTAAGCAGACTCATTCTGCACTTAGCAGTGTCGCCCCTTATCCGTACACAATCGTGGCCAAGATCGATCCAGATACACCGATCATGGCAGAAAAGCAAACTGTTATCCGGATTAACAATTATCTGGAAACGCTCAAACAGTACATTGACCGTAAGACCGACAAGGAAGATCTGAAAGCTATTGCTCTACCTGCTAGTGCTGTTGCACTCAAGTCGGAAAAGGCTAGGCTGGAAGAAGTGCTGGACAAGGGTGGTGATAGCCTTAGTGATGAAACGAAAAGCCAGGTTAAGGAAAAACTGAGCTTTATCGATAAACAGCTAGCTGGTTTTGACACCACCTTTAAAGTAGCACCGCAGATTGCAAACATCTACATCAAAGACTTGTTACCAGACGACCGTGCAATGAGCCTGCTCACTGCTATTCGCTTGGCGACTTACGGTAATGATGAGGATACAACATGGCGAGTAGAGGCAGTGCTGAAACTAGAGCGCTTCTGCGAAAACCTGTTTGTGCTCAGTGGTGATACAGTAGTGTTTAACGGAGACGTTGAGAAGATTTACAGTTTCTTTAAAGACGCATTCCGTTTAGGCGATGGCGACGGTGAAGAGTGGGCTAAGTGGTTCCGCGATCGTTTCTCACCGGTACTGTCTAACTACGTCAAGTTGCTGGCTAACTACCGTAAGGGTAATCCAGGTGTTGTTTGGAAGACTCTATCGGCAACAGCCCGCTACGAAATAGCACAAGGTCTTGTTCAGACTCAGGCTTACGTTGGAGGCATGTACGTTGCTCCAATTTGGAAAGTGCGGGCTTCTCCGTTTAAAGGTTCTGTTTCTGCAGACAAGACGGACAAAGTAGACCGCATGCTGAAAATGCTTGGCGAAGCAAGTACACAAGCCACAGTTAGGGACCCTGAAAAGGAAGCAGGGAAGACTAACACTAAATCTTGGGCTAACACCATCTCCCCTCACAAGGTTGGCGGTGGGATGACCGAGAAGCAGGCTAACGTACAAACTGCTGATCAATACAAGACCAAAAAGGATTTGGCACTTGGTGGTCAGTACGGTACCAACACATCTACAGGTGCAGGAACTGGTAATCTCTATGGAGCTGGATCGAACGGTGTCTACCGTACTCCAGAAAACCAATTTGGTTATAAGCCGCTAACCGGCAGTGGTGACACTAGCCACCTTGACATGACTGGCGTTCAGAAAGTCGACGGTGGTAAAGATACCGGTGTTAAAGTTCCTAAGAAGTTAGCAGAACAGCTAATGATCCGTGAAATGCTTAAACAAGGTTTTACAGATCCTCGCGCTATTGCCGAGATGCTTGCACTGACTAACTACGAAAGTGACAACTACAGTCGCACTGTTGAGAACCTGAAATACTCAGACCCAACCCGTTTGATGAAATTGTTCCGAGAAGTAACTAGTCTCGATCAAGCCCGTCAGTTGGTGGCAATGGGTGAAGTGGCTATCGGTAATACCGTCTATGGCGGTGGTAAAGGTGCCTCTTTGGGTAACACTGCTCCTGGCGACGGTTACAAGTATCGTGGTCGTGGGTTTGTGCAATCCACCGGTAAGTACAACTATGCAAAACTTGGGCAAGCTCTGGGTCTTGACTTGGTTAACAAACCGGAACTGCTCTCCGAAGATCCAAACGTCATGGCTGCTGCTGCGGTTCAGTTCTACAAGGACTCGAAACTGCTGCAAGGTATTACAGTCGATGGTGATTTTGGTAAAGCAGCTACAGGTATCAACGGCGGTAACCCAGTACCTGGGATGCAAGATCGCTATAAGCTGTATCTGAGCTATTTGGATCAGTTAGGTAAGGGTGAGTTGACAGGAGATGACAAAGACACTCCAGAAGGCGCTGGTGCAGCTACAGCTGCTACCCCTGGTGCTTCTGGTGGCGGTGGGGCGCAAAGCAGTAATGGACCAGCCATTGGTTCGACTGTAGCACCTCCACCTCTAGGTGCGGCAAGTGCTGGTGGGCCAATGAGTGCTGGCACTTCTGGCGGTGGGATGTACTCCACCCCAAATAGTGCGCCAGGTGCTGATCAGTACGGTGGTAACGCAGGCATGGGTGGCTCTGGTCAACCGTTTGTAATGTCTGGTGCCGGTTCTGATAATGCCGGTCTTCGTCTTAAGAGTGCGGAAGCCACTGCTGGTGGTGACTCACATCCTGGGGTTAAACGTTTAGGGCAGTTGATTCAAGCAAACGTCAGTACGTTTAAGCAAATTACTGCGATGAACGACGCTTGGCATCGAAACCATAAACCTAAATCTAAACATGCTGCTGGATTGGCATTAGACTTTACTCTTACAGATGGTGCTCGTAGTAGTGACCAAGCAGTCGTCATTGTTAAAGGGCTTCTGCAACAAGCCGGTTTGCAACCTAATGAGTTCTTGGTGCTCAACGAGTACAAACGAATGTCAGCCGGTGCTACTGGTGGTCATGTCCATGCAGGGTTTGCTTCGGCTGCTGCTGCTGATAAGTTTAATGCCGCCGCCGGTGGTAATGCAACTAATGGACAAGATACTACTGCTGGCGGCGGTCCAGTGCAACAGAAGGATCTGAACGCACCTCCACCGCAATTGGGTGTGGAAACCGAGCCTGTATCGGGCGGTGAAGCAGAAGGTGCTGGAGGCAACAGTGGTGATGTTCCAAGTAAGCCACGTTTGCCAGGTGAAGCTCCTCCTAAGGGTAATCCGGTGAATCCGCGACCTAACAGTCCGTTTAACACCAACCCTGGTGCTGGGATGGGTCAACCAGAAAACAGCAACCAGCAGCGACAATCAAATAACCAAGCCAACAATAATGCTCAATCTGCTCCAGCTTCGGCTCCAGTGGACAACGGCAAAATTGAAAGCCTGTTAGCCGATCTCTTGAAAGCGATTAACGAGAAAGGCGATGCACAAACAGGTGGGTTAGGTGAAGTGGTTAAGCAGCTCCAGGAAGCTAACCAGAACCTTAAATCCAAAGAAACCCAGAAACGAGTAAGTGTGTAAACATTTTAGGAGGAGGTGGGGGCTTCGGCCTCCTCCTCTATCCTTTTATTTCGAGGTTCTTATGGCCAAGATTTCAACTAGAGATCGAGATATCATCTCTAACTCTTTCCGCTTGCTTACTCGTGGCATCCCGCCAGAGGAAGTAATGGAGCGCATGAACTGGGATAAGTACTTTAACGTATTCAGTAGCGCTACTGGTGATAACCGTTACATCAACCCAGTTCCTCAATCTAGCCCGTACACAGACCCTCGCTATGGTCGTCTGTTGCAGAGCCATGAAGGTGGTATGGGTTCTTATTACAAGAAGCAAATTGAAGATAACGTTACACTCTTGACCATTGTTCCGGGTGTTCCACAGTTTGCCGGTATGTTGCAATTTATTCAGAACATGTTTAGCCCTAGTGCCGCGATCATTGCTAACAAAGGTCGTGCTCCAGGTCTTGCTTTTTACATGGGTCAGGCAATTACTTCGGTTGCTTTCTATCCGATGCAATTGTTATCTGCTAGTGTTCAGTTTCTGAACTTCTTTTTGGATAACCCAGTTAACACTTTTTGGAGTGTTAAACCAGCTATGGGTGCATACACCATGGCTTCTACTGGTGTACTCAACGACATTATGGTTCGCCTTAACTGGATTGACCCATTGCTGCCAAAACGAGCCCAAGAACAGAATGACCCGTTGTATGGTTTGAAACCTGACTATGACAATTCGTCACGTCTTGCGGATCTTCGTCTTTTGATGCCAGACGTTATCAACGATGACGGCACAGTCGACCTGATGCGTCTTATCATGAAGGGAACGCGTAAGCACCGTGTTATGCTTCGTGAACTGGCCAAGATGGACAATGAGCAGATCAGTACTGTTGAGGAACGTTTTGCTCGTGGTCGTCAAATCATCGAAGAAGTAGAGTTCGACGAAGTAACTATGGCTGGTGAACCTAGTCAATCGTTTGTTGAACAAGAAATGAATACGGTTGGTCGTGCTCGTGAGGGCGAAATTAACTATGCCGAGCAAGATAGTGCGTACACCCAACGTGATGCGTACATCAATGCTTATAACTCCAGTGCTGGTATTTCCAACATTGGTTCTGCTAATGGTGCAGATGGCCGTAGCCTGGATACTATCATCAGCGAACTTGGTCAGGGTTCTGGCGAAGCTAGCTTTGGTACAGGCAACCCTAATGAGTCAGGTGGTCGTCCAAAACCATCGTCCATTTACACTGGGGCTAATTCCAGTGTTGCTGGCGGGCAGCAGATCTTTTATGAAGATAATCCAGATGATCGTACTTGGGCAGGTGACATCTTTGACTTGCTGCGTTCTGCTCAGTACGGTGGTATGGATGCAATCACCTGGCGTGTTGACGGAGCAGCTGGTCCTACGACTGACTCCTTTGCACACTCCCATGCACAATCTCCTTTGGCCAGTAAGTTTAACAGTGTAGTTAAAGCGGCGAACGATTTCCGTTTTGACGTGGCTGGTGGTGCAACTGGTATCGGTATTGTCGATGGTTTGATTAACACGTTTAAAGAAGGCGTGCAAGGTGCTTTATCTGGCACCGTTATTGGTAACATTCCGCTGGCTCTTACCAACAACTCCTACGTTAAGGTAGCAGATCACTGGGATGGTTCTACAACTAACCTGCACAAAGAGTCCTACAGTATCTACTTCCACTGCACGTACGCTCACCCGTATGAAGAGTTGATGAAGATCTGGGTTCCCTTCTCGTTGTTCCTTCCGCTCATTGCTCCAATGTCGGCAGGTGCTGGTACGTATACCTCTCCATTCATGTGTAAAGCTTTCTGCACAGGTCGTTCCCTTATTCGTACGGGTATGGTCGAGAACGCAACACTGACGTGGGGTGATGGTGAACGTGGTTGGACCAAGACTCGTCGCCCGCTTAACTTGCGTATCGACTTCAACATTGTTGACTTGGAACCAATCATCTCTGTTCCAATCGATCGGTCTATCAGTCTGCTTGAAGTTACTAACCTAAGCGGTATTGCTAGCAAGATCCTTACAGATGACACCGGCTACAACAACTATCTTGGTCGTATTGCGGGGACTACTTACTTGGATACCATTCTCAAGTACAGTCGTCTGAACCGTGGTCTGACTGGCGTTGCAACTAGCATGCGTCAAAGTATCCGCGCCGACAACATCGCTTCTAAAGTATCCGACTCTATTGTGGGTTCTTTCTCTACGCTGTTTGCAAGACCTCTGGCACGATAAAAAAAGATATAGGCTAATACCCCTACCTCCCGTTAAGGGAGGTAGGGGTATTATGTTTGCTATCGAGGGAATTTAGGTGCACTTTTAAACTGGCTACGCAACTCAATGAGTGCGGAACTTTCACTAAACAACCCAGCAGTACACAGCAATGGGACGATAGGTTCATACCCACTCAGTAGTTTAATCATGTCCTTGCTTACGCGAGTCATGATTGCCAGGTTAGATGCATAACCAAACTCGGTGTACTTCAACCACCAGTTAGGTCCGATGATACGTTCAAACACTTCCAACATATCTGCCAACAATGCAGGATAGTCTTCAGGGAATACGTCATCGTTAAATCGGAAGTTACTAAACAAGATTTCAATAAACGTCGGATATTTAGAACGAATCAGTTTACGATTCTTTTCAATACCGGCGTCATCTTCATCAAGGATAGCCAGAACTTCTTTAATACTTTTAATGTCACCATTGGTGATCATGTACTTAAGAGCTTCTAATGCAGCATCTCGTCGTACATCACCAAAACCCGCAGGATAACTATTCCAGATACCTCGATAACCATCGCGCATACCGTACTGGGCGGCATTGTTAAACAATGTGTTGTACAACGCACTAGTAACACTGCGGTCAACAAACTGGTCAATACCAGTCAACTTGGTGAGCATCTTTAGTGTATTACCACCAACAATGCTGCGCCAGTTTTTGTTAGCTGAAAACTTCTTACCGTCAGTAGTTACCAACCCACCAAGGTTAACACCGGTAATGCGAGTAAACTCAGCGTTAATCTCGTTTGCAACTTTTCGCATTGCATTGGATTCACTACTAACTGGGAATCCCAGCTGTCGACTTGCTGCTTGCAAAATACCGTCAGTATCAAACGTAACACCGTCACGTCCAACCTTAATACTTTTGGTAATGTCTTTGGTATTCAGCAGTCCATGAGAGATTGCACCAATGACACCATCCAACACACTTACCACATCATCACGATATTCCGTGATGGTGCCCTGCACACCAGTATCACGACTGGTCTTAGTGGCAATACCATTTTTCATCCTTTCGGATGTGACGTTCATTGGATCTAAGTTATCTTGCTTAACTCGAAGCATCGAGTTATTGGTCTTAGTCTTAAATGTGTTAAGACTAGGTGCAAGGTTGACTCCCTGGAACGGGTCCATAGCTTACCCCTTTTCCTACAAAAAATAAAAGAGTTAGAGGGGGATTTCTCCCCCAGTAACTTATTTGTCCTCTTCAGCTTCTTTGGTAACCGCAACCTCTATCAATTTCTTGCGGTCCCTGGTTACCAATTTGATGCTGTCTGAAACCCTTATGATGTTGCCATTAAGGTCTTTTACGGTGATATCTATTTGGCACTCTTCAAATTCAGTAATACTTAAACCTTCCAGGAATTTGTTAAACGTTAACCGTGGTGTATGGAAATACGTATCACGGATGTTGCCACTCCTGGTCTGTCGCTCGACTTTAGCCTTTTCTGGATCTGGATTGGTAACTACCCAATCGAGATACCGACTTAAGAAGTTGTTCCATCGAAATGGATTCATTTCCATCTTTCTAAGAATTGCACGAAATAGTTTGGCGGGGGAGTCCTCTAATTGGTGGTCTTCTACGTACTTAGGAGAAATGGAACTTAGCTTATTTGCTTTGAGTTCTTTCCTCCTATTAGAGGGCTTTGTCATTGATAATCCTCAACTGGGAATGGATAGCAATCCGCACCACAGTGAGGAAGTCATCCAACATTAACTTGAAGTACCGAGAGTTAAAGAATTCCATGAGCCCTGGCGACAACTCAATTCGATTAACAGCATCGAACAGTTGGCCTTCTTCACGCTCATGCTCTTTAGGGTTCTCGAGACAGTAGACGTGCAGTATTTGTACAAACTTGTAAATGAATGTCTGTGTTGCTTTGTGATTACTGTGCCAATCCAAAAACTCACGTTCCCGGGTAATATCACCCAGTTGATGAAAGAACGGATCGAACTTGAAACGTTCGTCAGTAACTACCCGCTGGAGTAGCTCTAACGCTTCTCTGGACGTTTTAGTGTAAGCCGAGATGTCGAGTGTCATAAACCACTCGAAGTCGTTCTCAAGCTCCAATGGGACGTTCTTGAGACAATCGTATAGATCATGAATTGTTGAGTCAAAGCTCGTCATAGGACGCTTAGCTTTAGCTGTAATCAAATCGATACTTGAGATAGCCTCTGAAAACAGCTTTCGTTTAATCGGTTTGCCAATTACTGGTAGATCTTTGAACAACAAAAACAGCTGATTCATAAGTTACTCTCCATTATTCTACTTAAGTAATATAGGTTTAAAAAATTATGACAACTACAATTGAAGCCCCTGTAGATAACAATGTTTCGGCTACCCCATTAGTTGATCAGAAACGTAAGATAGAAGAAGATGATGTTAACAATCTTCTCCAACTTCTTGCAGATACTTTGAAGCCTAAAGAAGAAGATAAAGAGCAAACTGACTTCGTTACAGCGCTGCAACAGAACCGTCAATTCTTGCTTCGTTATGCAATGCAGTCGTACATGGATAACCCACGTAGCGCTAGTTTGCTTGAAGGTGTAACGTCTCTCATTGGGCACATGGAAAAGACTGTACGGGATGACCGTAAAGAGCGTGCCAAGAAACAAGAGAACCAAGATAACGTTGTGTCATTTAAGCAAATGCTTGATGCCATGAATATGATTAAAACAGGTAGTCTTGCAATTCCTGTATTTGATTTTGCAAGCTTTATGCCTGATCCAAATAAAAGTCTCATTGAAGGCTTGGACGTTAAACCAATTAGTGAAAACGAGTTGGTACAAGGCAACCAGATTGTTTCGATCGAAGGCGAACCTATTTGACGTAATAAACCTTATACCCTACCGGCCTTCTGGGCCGGTAGGGTATAAGTGTATGTCCGCTAGTCAAGATAGTCATACAGACTGTGTTCGATTGGCAACAGTTTAAGTGCTGGCCCTAAAGAGATAAAGGATGCAAGCATCCAGTCTTTAGTATCCCCTTCAAACGTAGTCTGTCCAAACAACTGAATGTCTGGAACGATAAACGATGTATCAGGAATTGGCTTGGTAGTAAACGTGTCCATCAAACTCTTGCTTGATTCATCCAGCAGCAAGTTGTAACGGAAGACATGGTTGTACTGACCATAAAACGAAGCGTCTTGTAGAGACTGGTCAGAATAGATCGTCTTGATCTCAAACATACCTTTAAAGTTAACACGTAAGGATTCCTTAAGCATCTCGATGAGTTCTTCATCAAACTGATAAGGGAACGTGTTAACAAACAATTTAATCGAGGAGATCTCGATTGGGCGTTCTGCGATGTTCTCAATATCCATGACACAGGAAAACAATCGCTTAGTAAGAGCGGTAGGATAAAACATCCCGGTTGCCCAATGTTCTACTGAACGCTTTGCAAAGATCTCTTTGAACTTGTCCTGGTCAATGCCCAGTCCAGGATAACTAAACGTGTCAAAACGACGCTCCCGATAGTTGCGAGAGATATACTTATCCCACAACTCGTCTCCCTTAGCTTTGCGAAGGTTAGCGTAGTCAACTTCCTCTTTAGCCGTTTGACCAGCTACTGGAGGAAACTCTTGTTCAGTTAACAGACACTGCAACAGCGCCCGACGGTAATCATAGAAAGCATCCAGGTCAGCGTAAATAAGAATGTCTTTATTCATTTGCCTGGCGCCTTAGTAGCAGCCGGCGGCTGAACTGGTTTTGGTGGGGCTTTTGTTATACTGGCGACGTAAAAACGCAAGACCAGCAAAATAACGTAATCCAAATGCATGGAGGGAACATCTCCAAGCGCTGGTGCCTGGGAACCGTATCCTTCAAACAGTCGACGTGCAAACATCTGATCGCCGCCAGGAGTATCTTTGAAAATGCGTTTAGCCAGGTCCAGAAACTTACGCAACGTATCGTTAGACTCATCGCCCAACTCAGTTACAAACGACAGCAGAAAGACACGCCACCGATCATTCAGCATGTTTACTTTCTTACCGACGCCTAACTTCTTATTAAATTCTTCATAGGCTTTGTCAAACTCTACCAGAGGAATAAGAAAGATAGTCTTAATCTCATCCATCAGGTCCCGGGTTTCTTCAATGTCGCTGTAGTCCCAGTCGTTAAACATACCAATAGCCAGGTTACGCAGAAAAGGTAACCCGGTAAGATTCTCTTCGGTAATGACCACCGAAGGTGATTCAACCTTGTCCATGATTAGCCCATCCGTTTATTGATGTTGCTGTCAAGATGACGTGCGCGAAACAGGTAGTACACCGTCTGTAGCACTTTGGCAATAGAACCTTTACGCAAGCTAGCGTTAGTGTTCGTCTTACCAGTAGTGATCAGGTCGTTCTTGTAATGCCGTAAAGCATCCAAGTCACCGCCCTTCACGTTGTACAGTTCGTTGGACATGATATCCAAACCCAAGTTACGAAGAACAGTAATCTCAGGCTGACTGATACCTGTACTACGACTGTCGCCCATTACTTGACCGGTAAGGTCGTCAATGTTGTGGTCGTTAGTGGCTGCACCAAACTTGGTCACCAGCATCTGACGTTGTTTACGGATACGTACCAGACCGGTAATTGCGGTATGCGGAGTAACAGATTTAATACCGGTATCACCGTCATAAACAACCAACTGCTGTTCATACTCAACACCGTACTTTTTAGCAAGGCGTTGAATACGAGCAAAGTCAATCATCTCTTTACGGTCCCAGTTACTGACCCAAACACTGAGCGGTTTTCCGTTCTCAGTAGCAACCACAATGTCTTCTAGCTGTTTATCATTCAGCACACTAAACAGTCTGCGATAAATAACCCCGTTACCACCGCCAGGAGTAAGCTCGTCCATAAAACCTAAAACGAACTTCTCATAGGCTGCACGATTACCACTCATGGTTCTTTCCTTTCGTAACCAAACGTGGTAATGGTTTTCTGTGCGTTGCCAAGAACTTCTTTGGCAGCAGACATAAACGGATCGCTGGCGGTATTAGTAACGACCAACAGCTCGTCAACAATACCGGCTACGTTCTCTAACGTTTGCCCAAACACGGTCTTGTTCTTGTCATCTACAGCCAACTGTTTAAATGCGGTGTCAATACTGTTAACGCCATAACGACCAGTAACTGTCATTACGGTAACATTCGTCGAGCGCTTGCCCAAAATTGTACGCAAGCGAGTAAGATACTCGGATGGATCTTTACACAAATTAATAAAGTTGCTATCGGCAACTACCAGAACTACACTAGAACTAATAACAGGTGTCATCCCTTGTTACCCCTAACCAAAAATAAATATAGTAGGGTCCTTAAAACAAGAACCCCTCTATAAAAGTGATAAACTATTTAATCCAATATGGCTTACGCTCGCCAATAGCGATACGAAGCAGTTCCAGGGTAGGCAAGGAGTGCTTGGTAATCAAAGGGTTTGTGTGCCAGTAATCAACAGTGTTACTCAGAATATCGTCCCAGTCATAGCCCTGGTCTTTGATCTTGTCATACAACTCTTTTGGAGTCATGCGATACTTGCGATCTAAGTCCAGCCAGATCTGTTGCATGTGACCCATCTGGTAGCAGATAGTCAGTGCACGATAAAGTTTGGGATCAGACATTGTCTTGTCCCAGATAGTGGTACGACCAACTTTCAGTTCTGGATACAGTACGTTCCAGTGACTGATAGCGGTACCTTCAAAACCCCACATCTTGGAGGTCTTGCAATAGTGGTACATGGTCAACCCAAATTGTACTCCGAGGCTTTGTGAGCCAATAAAGAAAAAGTCGCCACCAGAAAGGCCACTCTTATTACGGAATACGTTAAATGGGTAGAACAGAAGATCAGGGTTTTCTTTTGCATTTGGGTCCAGTACAACATCATTACCAAATGGATTTGGATACATCCATTCTTGGTTACTTTTCATCGCACTACCACTAACGATACGAATACCGGTTTGTGGAATGCGCAGCATAGAACGTGGAGCTTTCAGCTTTTTACCAGGAGCGATGAAAACCGATTCTTTTTCTTGTGGGCGCCCGGTCATGTTGATAACGTCAGTGATCTGAGCAGTCCACCACTGGAACATGCCAATCTCGCCACCAAGGTTATCTGCGTCTTCAAATACGATACGGCGCATGTTACCGATTTGCATATCACGAGTACGCTTCTCACCACCGTCGTCCACGTCACCTTCTTGGAAGTGGGCAGAGACTTTATGGAAAGGCATCTCAGAGATCGAGTCAACAAACGACATGATCGGAGTAATATGTTGCAACGGCTTTCCATCATTACCAAAATAAGGCAGGTCCATGTAGACCCCTTTCTTCCTGGCTTTGATGTCGGCTTTTACTTTGGTGTTCAGGTCTTTGAACAAATGGTGAACCCAGGTGCCGTCAACACCAGAGATGGTGCCTTCCAGAGCAGGGTTCTTGAAAGGGTTAGCGTTAACGTCGTTCTTGTTAAAGTAGAAGAAACGTTTGTTGAACACGTTCTTCATGAACTCGCCAGGGATACCCGCGTGACGGTCATACGCTTTAGCAATACGAGTCATCTGCAAAGTAGCTTCGATGTCAACTACAAATGCAACCGATGTAGGAATACGCCACAACACAGTAACGATGTCTTCGATGCTGCTACCGGTCTTTTGGGTGTTACTGCCTCCGGTCTTGGCATTGTTATGAACGGCACCGCCATTAAGCCACATAACACCATCACGGCCTAAAACGTATTCGCCGTTGATGATGTCAGAAATTGGATTAATGTTTAACGCTGGAATGATAGAATCGGAAGACTCTACTTCTTCTAAGAAGCTAAATGCTGAAGACATTTATCCCGTTTCCTGTATTTTATGAAAAATATTTTAAATAGAGCAAAAAAGCTCTATCAGCTTATACTTATGATGAGGTAGTTATGAAACACTTAAACCCTTCTGACAACGTTGGCTCTACCTCTGAACAAGAAGCTATCCAACGTCGTGAAGTTATCCGCTCGGTACAGCATCCAGAAATCCTGAGCATCTCTGGTTTTGAAGCTTTGAGCATTGGTGAAAGCATTAACCTGTTTCTTAAAGAAATCGGTGGTGGTGTAGACCGCCGTTTGGCTACCCTGTCCAAAAGCATCCACCCAGTAGAGTTCCTCAGCGTTAAACGTGAGCTGGAAAAGAAAGGTATTCTCTACGTTAAGAACACCACTACTCAGATGCTTACCCCGGAAGCATACATCCCGGGCATGGGTAATATGATGGCTTACACCAAAGCTGTTATCAGTGGTGCTTACATTGTGGGTAGTCTTAAATCTGAGGCAGCCAGGCTATATGATTGGCTCAAGCAAGTCGTCTCCAAGGGTCGTATGGAAAGCGATTTCAAGTGGGCTGTAAGTGACTTCTCGATGGCGGTTAACAAGGCCGAGACTTTCCTAAAAGACCTCCCTGAAACCAATCGTGCTGTTACCTATAACCTCAGTCAGGTTTACGTTAACTTCGAAGAAATGTGGGACGTGATCAACACGTTTAACAATTCTGTCAAGACCATTGGTGGACGTGATATTGAGATCCTCGCCAAAACCTGGCAAGATGTTTACAACATTGGTCAGTTGTTGGTGCGGAAGATCAAAGCAAGTGACCTGATCATTGATGAACAGACCATGCAAGATATCGAACAGGTAGTTACCAAGTTCGCCAGCTTGAATAACGTGGCTGGTGCAATGATGGTACTTACCAATGAGCTGTCTGCTGTGCTTACAGCGCAAGTAGAAACAGTTAAAAAGCTTCAGTACTAAGCGGATATAACCCTATACCCAGGAGCCTGCGAGGGCTCCTGGGTATAGGTGTGCTTTACACTTTTTCTTTGCTTCGCCCTAATTCAGCTAATGACAACACTTTGAGATTAGCTTCGGCAGAGGTATGGATATAAATGTGATCATCCGTCTCCACCAGTGTACAATATCGCACACCATTTGGATTGCGCACATCAGCAGCTAACCAAACTTTTGCATTTGGACAAGTTACTGAGTTAAACGAGTTACGATCCGGCATGTCGTACCCAACGCTAAGCGTTAATGTAACGGGCTTAACTGCATTCGGGTGCGCTACCATAAACTTGAAAACAGTCTTCAACGTATTAAACGCTGGATTCAGAGTAACTTTAATATCACCCTTCTTGTTTTCTGTCTTGACAAAGAAGTCGTCGGTTATATCAACAAACGTGGTTGTACCAAACTTGTTGTCATCACCACGCGACTTAAACATGTTGAGCAATACATCCAGCCCAGCTATTTCATCACGAATCCGATAACTCATGAGTACCGGTGAAATCAACTCAATAAGAATTGGTTTACCGTTACCTTTGGTTACTGGTGACACCAAGTTATTGCCTTCCCGAATAGCAGGATGCGTGTCAATCAACCGAGCAACTTCTTTACTGCATAAGTGATTAAGATCACCACCTACTAGATACCCGTTAGGATTGTCAACCTTACGAGTTGTAAATTCAAACAATTTATCCAACAACGCAATCGGGGTTTTGGTATACAGCGCTGAATAAGTAACATCAGGTGTTACCTTACCGTAGTAGTTCTTGTCTGGTTCAACTTTGCCAAACGAGTATTTACGATACCCATGGATAAGCTCGTAAAAACCTTCAACGTTGAGACTATCGTAATACCACCGAGTAGCCGTAACCAATTTATTAAAATCCGTCTCTGGATTCTCGTAAATCTTTCGAGGCACAACAAAGAAGTCAATTGCTTTATCGTCACTAAACGTGGAGATAACTTCCGCCATCTCTACTTGCTTAAATGCAAGCCGATTACCAGCACCACCCTCAGCACTACCAGGGAAGTCAAAGATAACCTTAGAAACGTCAGCAGCTTTAAAAGCATCAATGACTAACACGGTTTCCCTGAGGACCGCCATATCAGCTTCTGAAAGCTCAAGCTTACCAAAGGTCATCTTTTCCTTTAACGTTGCTGTGCTAAGCTTGTAGACTTCCTGCAATACCTTGTGCGGTGTAATCAAACAAAGATTCTTATAAACAGAACCTTCTTCTACAAATTTAGCCAACACTGTCTTGAACCCAAGTAAAACAGCTTGGATCAAACTGTCCGCATTTGGAATCGTCATCGAAATGATGTCATCGACAACAACAACTGTGTTTGCCTTCTGGGCGTTACTTACGTAATACCCATTTGTAGTAGCGACGTCCTTAGCAAGCTTCTTCTTACCCTCGTTGGCCACGGTATATGTGTACCCATGACCACCTAAATAATGCCGATACTTGTTACGTCGCACTTCCAATGTCTTGGCCGTCATATACATGACCAAGTTCATTGTGCGTTCTAATTCTGCCATTTTGTTTACTCTTAACTAGCCTGCCCATAGAAGACTCACTCAGTAAAGTTTAATTACCCTACGGAGTACACCGTTGTAACAGCACTGCATTGTTTTGTCTTAGCAACTGTACTTCTTTGTTTTGGCTAGATAACAACACCTGAATCCAATAGTTTTCATAGAACAAGGTGATGTTTGCATCAGTTAACTTAGAGTTCTCTTTACGCAGGGTATTGGCGTATCCGTCAATTGACTCGGTCAGATGACTAAGTGCGTTGGCGTTCCCCACCATGTTCTCCGGCTTTAACAAAAATCCTAGCTTGTCAATAGCAGATTCATAGTCCTTCATTGCTCGTCTGATGTTTAGGTCATCAATTGCAAGACCTGCGACCGCAATGGTCAAAACTGTAATGAGAATAGAAGTTGTCTTTAGAGCCGAGGTAAGTCGGTCTTCAGGCGTATCACCCTTAGACATGAAGAGGGCGAATTCTATGAATCTGTCAACCAGCTCTTTTATGAGCGTAAACTGCATATATTTCCTTATACTGAGGTTAAGTAATGGCCACTAAAAGTTATTTGTCGTTTGCGGCGATCGCCGAATTCGCCGACAATGCGGTTAAGGTTATCTCACCTATTGGTGAGTTGTCAAACAAGGCTAAAACTTACTCTAAGGATCAGGGTATTTTTAGCATTAAAGACCAACCTAGCGCAACTGTGCTTCACAACTTTATCAGTTTGGATGGCGATGTCGAAATCGTCATGCCTCCAGCTATCGCCAGTAAACAACTGGAAATCAGTAACTGGCTGGTGGCTCAAACTAAAGCTGGTAATATTACCGACAATCGTCCTGGTACATTGGCCTTACTCCAAGCTCAGTTTAGTAATGGGGTTGAGATTCTCAACATTGGTGAAATGGCTACAAATAACCGGTACTGGCTCCCCAGCTTTGTACAGGGCTCGCATATCGTTGGTACAGAGAAGCAGTCTTTCTATCTGTGGTTTGCTGATGCTTATTTCAAGCGTCAGTACCCTCTCGTAAGTTTTGCGGTAGTACATCCATTGGATGTAAAAGCAATGGACTTGCTGATGCCAATGAACTACAAACAAATGGCGGAGTTACTGGAAACACAAACACCTGACGTTATTAGTAAACGTTTTCATGACGTTACTGACAACGCTGAATGGCCTGTAACCGATACCGGCACCATGCCATTTGAAATCATGGACTTGATTAACACCCCACGTTCGGTCACCGGCTGGTGGCGTTACGCGTGGTGGGGTAACGGTGTTGATTCCGATGACATCTTGCTGGAACAAATCCGCAAGGAGATTCTGGACAACACGCAGTACCCATTGGCGAAATGGGAAGAGAAGATTCCTGATCTCTTTAACCCAATCGAATTTTACGTTATTCCCAACTTTAACCGTTATGGTTTGCTTAACAAGACTAATGGTGCTCGTAACTACTCTCCGATTTTCGATGAGGAGACTGGTATGGATTTGGTAAACAAATTCCTTACACCGGTTATGACCCCAGAGCATGTCATAAAATCTACCCAGTTCGTTCCTTTCTTGTGGAAGTCCATTGGGTGTTCTTTTGTTGGTAAGTTGAACAACCGTGAGGGAACCAAGAAGATCTACCAGATCTTTGAAGACTACTCACTCATTCCGTCTACCGATGATAACTTCGGTTTGATGAATTTCCAGACCATGGAATTCATTCGCAATATGGAAAACTTGTTGGCAGCAGCAGAGGTTATGACTGACATTAGTCTTCCTTTGCCGGGTATCACCCGCGTTGTCCGCTTCAACAAGATCTTTGCTGCGCGCCGTGTAGGTAAAGTTAAATATCTGGTCCTGACCAAATACCAAATGGCCCAGGATGGAGTACAAGGACTCTAACATGCCGTCTAACAACATTATCCCGTCGATTGATGCCCGTGGCCGCTTTGAAGCAGAAGCGCCGTTTGACCGTGCTGTAAAGCCTGACGTTTATTACACGGTAGAAGCGATCCGAAACATCCATGAGATGGAAGCCCTCAAGCTTGACCTTTACACGTTGGTGTTTCAACCTGTTGGGGTTGCTGCTGAAGACTTCAGTCGTGTGTTGGAAGCTGCGAGAGCATCCGGGGCTAAAGTACTTAGTCTTCTGGACCGCTCGGATGTGGCTACTTACGTACTGACTACCTATCTCAAAAGCTGGCCTTTGATTGATGGGGTAAGTTACGAGCGCATGTGTGGCATTGTTGACTTTGGCCCGTGCCCTCCAGGCATGAAAGAAATCCTGGCTAAAGAGATTGAACATATCAAGAATCACGTAGAGGCCACCATCGGTATTACTACTACTGTGACTCTTGGTACGATTCCTACGCTTGGTTATGTTTCTGCTGACCAAGCCGCTGCTTATGAAAACAACCGTAAATCCAAGATCACCAATAACACTAACGACGTAGCTCGAGCCAGAGAACTGGAAGCGCTTGTTGTTAAGAAAGACGCGTATATCTTGGAACTCGAAACCGCACTGTCTAATCGGCCTTAATTGGAATATCGAAAATGGATGAGATCTTTGAAGAACTTCCTGATGACTATCAGGATATTCCCGAACCGGAACACTTTGATGAAATCGCTCAAGGTGTTATGGATGTAATTGTTGGTGTCGAGAGTTTGACTAAGGCTCAGAAGTACCTGTACTCGTGCCTGGAGTCTTCTGACTCGATTACCTTTGCTCAGCGTCGTGACGGTGCAGAAGGTCTCTTCAGTGCAATTGGAGAGGGCTTCCAGGCGGCTTGGGACTTCCTCATGCGTTTGTTTAAAGCAGCGTGGGGTTTCTTTTTCGGTAAAGGTGATGGTTCTATCGGCAGTAAAGCTGATAAGACTTCCGACACTATTACCGACAACGAGAAGACACTTAAGGATTCTGTAAAGCCTGGTAAAGCTGAAACCGTTGTTGAGAAGAAACGGACCAAAGCTAAAGAGAAAGTTAAGAAGATTATTAATAGCCCTACAGCTAGTTCTAGTGAAAAGAACAAAGCTCAGGAAATTAGCAAGAAACTTAACGAAGGTAACGTCAAACCTATTCGTGATAAAGAAAAGGAAGTTGACAAGATTGTTGAAGAGCTAGCCAACATCGACAAAGACACACGTCAAGGCATTATTAAAGCCGTTGGTACCGCCGAGGCTCTTCGTAAGAAGTTTGTTGCCTATGGCGAAAAAGATCGCTCTGATGAAATTGGTGATGGGCGTTTCAAGAGTATGTACAAAGTTTTCCGTGAAGCTCTTACTCAAGGCGCTTTTGGTAAACCGATTAGTGAGATTGTAAAAGTTGACAGCATGAAAACCATGAGTCAGGCTATTGCGACGCAGAGTGCTTTGAACGAAGCCGTTAAACAACACAAACGTGTTAGTGAGTTCTTTGCTACAGAACGTAATGACTTTGAAGTTGAAATCAAAGTTATCAAAGATCTGCTTGCTAGCAAAAGCAAAGATAGTAACTCCGGTCAAGCGCTGGGCGAACCTTACAAGAATAAAGGCGAACTACGTGCTCGTCTTACTTCTGCTCAAACTGCACTCGGTATCGTCAATGCCACAGCTGGGTTCCAAACCAAGATGCTTGCAGCCCTGGAGCGTCTGAGCGGTACCGTCAACGCGTTGTATCTGGTAGAAGCAGCTTAACACATATGCAACTATAACCCCTACCCCAGCAAT
>Ga0163162_10000957_pt1 | contig 26801 bp, 20 predicted proteins | sample S55metaG_FD_115310 | JGI IMG/M metagenome (GOLD analysis project Ga0163162, IMG submission 115310) | Switchgrass rhizosphere microbial communities from Kellogg Biological Station, Michigan, USA - S5-5 metaG | ecosystem: Host-associated > Plants > Roots > Rhizosphere > Soil | place: USA... | reverse complement strand
TGACTTTGGTCAAAACCTCGTTGGATGGGTAACGGTAAGGGCTAGTGGCAAAGCGGGGGATAAGATCGTCGTATCCCATGCGGAAGTGTTAGACAAGCAGGGGAATTTCTATACCGATAACCTTCGTGCAGCCAAAGAACAGAATACCTATATTCTATCAGGCAACGGTGAAGAAAGTTTCGAACCACATTTCACTTTCCAGGGCTTCCGATATATAAAAGTGGAAGGTTATCCTGGAACAATTAACCTCGCCAATTTTAAAGCCGTTGCGCTTTACTCGGATATGCGACCCACCGGTACTTTCTCCAGTTCAAACGCATTGCTGAATCAGCTTGAACACAATATTCAATGGGGTCAGCGGGGCAACTTCCTGGACGTACCAACCGACTGTCCGCAACGGGACGAACGTTTGGGTTGGACGGGCGATGCGCAGGTTTTTTCGAGAACGGCCTCATTCAACATGGGCGTAAATAATTTCTTTTCAAAATGGTTGAAAGACGTGGCGGCCGACCAGGGCTCAAATGGTAGTGTGCCCTTCGTGGTGCCCAACGTGTTGGGCGCCGGCGCCGGTGGATCAGCAGGCTGGGCTGATGTAGCAACCATCATTCCCTGGAACATGTGGCTGGCCTACGGCGACAAGCGCGTGCTGGAAGATCAGTATGAAAGCATGAAAGCTTGGGTGGGCTATATGGACAAGGCCAGCAAAAACGATTTGTGGAATACAGGATTTCATTTTGGCGACTGGTTATTTTATCGCCCCGAGGACGACAACGATGGCAGGTCGGCCATCACGGATAAATACCTTATCGCGCAGTCTTTCTGGGCCCATTCCACCCAATTGGTGATCAATGCAGCACGCGTGTTGGGAAAAAGCGATGACGTGAAATTATATTCAGCGATGCTGGACAGAATTAAGAATGCATTTGTAAAAGAATACATGACGCCAAGCGGACGCCTGGTATCAAGTTCGCAAACAGCTTATGTACTGGCGCTGCAATTCGACATGCTGCCGGAATCGCTGCGCGCGCAGGCGGCCGACAGGCTGGTTCAAAATATTTCTTCCTACGACAACCATCTAACAACGGGATTCCTGGGCACGCCTTATTTGTGCGAAGTGCTCACCAAGTTCGGACACCCGGATGTTGCCTACACCTTATTGATGCAGGATAGTTATCCTTCGTGGTTGTACCCGGTGAAAATGGGTGCAACAACCATTTGGGAAAGATGGGATGGACAAAAACCGGATTCGTCATTCCAAACGCCGGGAATGAATTCCTTTAACCATTATGCTTACGGCGCCATTGGCGACTGGATGTATCGCGCGGTGGTGGGTATTGACACTGACGATTCTTTGACGGGATATAAAAAGATTACGATTCGTCCGCACATCGGCGGCGGACTTACCCAGGCAAATGCATCACTGATCACCAACTATGGAAAATTGAGCGCAGGATGGAAAACAGAAGGCGCAACATTGAAAATGGATGTTGTGATTCCGCCAAATACCCGGGCGAAAATTTATGTGCCTTCAACAGGCGCCGGAGTAATAACAGAAAACGGTGCGGCAATTAATGCCGCCTCGGGAATGCAGGTATTGGGAAAGGAAGGAAATTACACGGTGATTGAAACGGGATCAGGGGAGTATCATTTTGTGGTGAGGTGATGAGGGAATTGGACTGGCTGATTAGTTGATCGGTTGATCGGTTGATCAGTTTTGGGTAACCAGCCGACTGATCAACCGATCAACTGATCAACTGATCAACCGATCAACCAATCAACCGATCAACCAATCAACCAATCAACCAATCAACCAATCAACTATCTTTACATCAATGAAGCACCTCCGTGCACTAAATAAATATTTCTGGAAGTACAAGTTCAGGTTTACGCTGGGAATATTATTCGTTATTGTTTCTAACTATTTCGGCATCCTTGCACCGCAGGTAACGGGCTATGTGGTGGATGCCGTTGAAAAAATTCTTCCGGGCTACCAGCCCAAATCCATGAACCGGGCCTATGATCCGCTCGTGAACTGGTTCGTTGAAGGCATTGAGAACCTGAAATTTTCAAACATCATTCTTTTCTGTGGGCTCACCCTGCTCATACTGGCATTGCTGAGGGGTTTCTTCATGTTCCTGATGCGCCAGACCATTATCGTCATGAGCCGGCACATTGAATTCGATCAGAAAAATGAGATCTATACGCATTACCAGAAACTGGACACGCATTTTTATCGCACTCACAGCACCGGCGACCTGATGAGTCGCATGGCCGAAGATGTTAGTCGGGTGCGCATGTTCACCGGGCCTGCCATCATGTATCTCATTAACCTGGTAGCTGTCATCGGCTTCAGTGTATTTTATATGTTCCGCAAAGATTGGGAACTCACCTTGTATGTATTGGCGCCCTTGCCCATTTTGGCTATCACCATTTACCTGGTGAATAATATCATTCATAAAAGAAGTGAACACATCCAGGCGCTGCTGAGCGATTTAACCACCAATGCCCAGGAATCCTATTCCGGTATTCGCGTGATTAAATCCTTTGTGCAGGAAAAAGCCATGATAAATTATTTTGAGAAGAACAGTGAAGATTATAAAAAGAATGCGGTTAACCTGGCCCGCGTGGAGGCGATTTATTTCCCTTCCATGAGCTTGTTGATCGGCTTGAGTACGCTGCTGACTATTTTTATCGGTGGATGGTATGTAATCAATCACAAGCCTGGTATCGATTACGGTACCATTGCGGAGTTTGTGGTGTATATAACGCTGCTCACTTTCCCTGTAAGTGCCATTGGCTGGGTAGCCAGCATCATCCAACGCGCATCGGCTTCCCAGAAGAGATTGAATGAATTCCTGCAAACAGTGCCTGAAATCCGAAATCCGCAGCAGGCCGCCAATCATGTGTTGAATGGCGAAATAGATTTCAGGAATGTTGATTTTACCTACGCGCATACCGGCATACAAGCGCTGAAGAATTTTTCGCTGCACGTAAAGAAGGGACAAAAAATTGCGATTATCGGAGGTACGGGTAGTGGCAAAACTACCGTTGCCCAATTGCTATTGAGAATGTTTGATCCTACAAAGGGACAAATATTGGTAGATGGCGTGGATATTCGACAATTGGACCTGCAATCGCTTCGGTCCCAAATAAGTTATGTTCCGCAAGACGTTTTTCTTTTCAGCGATACCATCGCCAATAATATCAGGTTTGGGATGCAGCACGCCGAAAATGCACCAGTTGAGTTGGCGGCCAGGCAGGCCAGCGTCGATACTGAAATCAGCACATTCGCGCTAGGCTATCAAACCCTGGTAGGTGAGCGGGGAGTTACCCTTAGTGGCGGTCAGAAACAAAGGATATCCATCGCGAGGGCGCTGATAAAAGATCCGGGAATTGTGGTTTTCGATGATTGCCTGAGCGCAGTGGATGCCAAAACCGAAAAGGAGATCATTCAGAACCTGTATGAATTCCTTGAGACGAAAACAGCCCTGATTATAACACATCGCATATTCTCGTTATTTGATTTTGACCGCATCATTGTATTGGAGGACGGTAAGATAGCCGAATCGGGTACGCACACCGAATTGCTGGCGAAAAACGGCGTCTATACTGAACTCTATAACCGCCAGCAGGAGACCGATACAGCCGAAAATGGAAGTCCTTGAAACGATCGTTTTGAATTGTGAAAACCAAGACCGAATTGATGCTCTAAAATTTTGCCAATTCAAAAACAATTTTATCTTTGTTCGTCATTTTTAATTAGTTAACTGACTAAAACTAAACTTTACAACTGTGGCGTACGAAAACAACGACAAAAGAATGGAAAGCGTTTACAGCAAGCGCATCAGGGCGGGGAAAAGAAGGACGTACTTCTTTGACGTTAGAGCAACCCGGAGCAATGATTATTATCTCACCATCACAGAAAGCCGTAAGCGTTTCAATGAGAATGGCTACGACAGGCACAAGATTTTTCTGTACAAGGAAGACTTTAATAAATTCATCAAGGCGCTTACTGAAGCTGTTGACTATGTGAAAACCGATTTGATGCCTGATTTCGATTTTGACGCGTACAACCATGATACACCCGCTCCTGAAATGGAAGAAGAAGCCGGCTCAGAAGTAGACGTAGATGTTGAAGTACCAGCTGTTACTCAGCGTGTGGACGGAACCTCCGCTTCAAGTGCTGCCACGCCTCCTTCTGATGAAGTAGACAAATGGTAATCAACTTCCAACGAAATAATTGAAACCTCCCCAACGGGAGGTTTTTTCTTTTAGCATGGATAAGAATATGAGGGTATTTGCGTTATACAGGAAGGTTTTACACAAACCAACTATTCATGAAAGGCCGCGTTCTATCGCTCACCATCATATATTGCATGGCAGTGGCCATTGGCTATGCGCAAAACTTACGGACCGCAACCCTTGGCGATCGGGTCAATCAATCTCAGCTCATTATTGAAGGAAAGGTTACCAGGCAGGAGAGTTTTATCGATGCTTCCAACCGCATTATTTATACTGCTCACACCATTGAAGTTTACAAAGTTTTTAAAGGCGGAATAACAGCTTCAACCATTGAGGTAACAACCCTGGGCGGGGTAGTGGGCGACCGGGCAATGCTGGTAAGCGAAGAAGCAACACTGGGCATGGAGCAAAAAGGATTGTTTTTGTTGAATAGCCGTGCGCCGAATGCACGCATGCCATTTAACCATGCTTCAGGATATGAGTTGTTGAATGGCCAGGATGGAATTGTTGCATACGACATGAAGGGTGTGACTGCCCAGGACGCCGGTACTAACTATGGTGCTGTCGCCAGCGGTCTGTATCCGCTGGTTCAAAAATTAACACGCCAAAGTTTTCGTGAAATAAAAAAGGAACCCGCGCCGCCCACAAACAGCAGGGTGCTGGCTGCGGCCATCACCAGTTTCTCGCCATCCACCGTTCGCGCGGGTGCCATACTGGACCCTGCAAATAATATCATCACGATCAACGGAAGTAGTTTTGGTTCAGCAAGCGGAAGCGCCGCGGTATTTTTCGACAATCCCGACGACGGCGCCGGTGGTAGTTATACCGTTGTGCCCTTCAACAGCAAATACATTGTTTCATGGGCGCCTACACAAATCATCGTGCGCGTGCCGGGAGCAACCGGAACAGGATTGATTGGTGTTCGCGACGATGTGGGTGCGATAACACTTTCAACTACCAACCTCACCGTTGAATTCAGCGTGGCGAGTTTGGAAAGTGCCATGTTCAATCCCATGGGCGCCTTTCAACCCAAATTAATGAACACCAATGGCGCTGGCGGTTACGATTTTAAATATTCAACCAGCACCAATGGCGGCGGCGCAGATTTTAGCGCGGCGCCGGAAAAAGATCCTTTTGAAAGAGCGCTGGATACATGGAATAAAACAACGGGTGTGAATTTTCGGGTGAACGGTACCACCGCCAATCAAATGGTTGGCTACGATGGAATCAATACCATTGAACTCGACAATACCGCCAATGGCGTGGGTGTATTACCGGCAAGTGTATTGGGCAGAACTTTTATCAGCTATCGGGCTTGCAGCAATGGAAGCAATTGGGAAGCATCCGATATTGACATTGTTTTTCGGCGCGCTGGTGTGTCGGCAGGAGCTACAATTGCAATGAACAACGGCCCTTGTCAGCCAGCGTCGGCAGAGGTGGATTTTGAAAGTGTGATGTTACACGAGTTGGGCCACGCGCATAGTTTTGGTCATATCAACGATGGCCCCTCTGCCGGTAATCCGGCAAAAGTGATGAACTACCAGGTATTTTTCAATACGCTGCGCAGGTCTCCGGATGCATCCAGCTTTGCGGCTGGTTTGTATTCGGTTCTAACCTCGGGCCTGGGTTATGGAACCTGTGTGGGTTTCCCCAACACCGAAATGACGCCCGTCGCCACTTCCGTTCCTTCAACGAATGATTGCCCGGGCACTTTTCCGAGCACGTCATTTACCAGCGGACTAACGTTAATAGATACACGATATGCGACGTCCGATAAATTCGTCGATCCTTCCACTTCGCAAATTGTTTGCTCTGGTACCAGCGGTGTATACAACACAGTATACCTGCCCTTTCAAACCAATTCGGCGGGTGGGAATCTGTCAACACTAATCAGTTCCTACACCACCCTTATCGATTATAGTAGTTGTTCGGGATTGGGGATCAGGGTGGCCTTATACCAGTTGAGTGCTTGCCCTGGCGGCGGCGCATTTCCTGCACCCGTCGATTGCAGAACCATTGACAACGCGGGCAACCTGTTTCCAGCGGGTGATTTTACAGGGCTGGCACCAAATACGAATTACCTATTTGTATTCGATGGCATCAGGAATACCAAAGCCAGTTTTAATTTCAGCATGGTCGCGTCCACCTTACCGGTGCGTTTATTGGATTTCAATGGAAAACTGAACCAGGGACATGGCCTGTTGACCTGGCATACGGCCAGCGAAGAGAACAGTTTGGGATTTGAACTGCAACGTTCTTATGATGGCTTTACCTTTCAAAAGATCTCGTTCATCGCTTCCAGGGGAAACAATTCTGGCGCTGTTACGGCCTATCAATACCTGGATGCTGACCCCGCTCAGGTGAAGAATTTTTATCGCCTTAAGCAGGTTGACCGTGATGGTAACTATCAGTATAGCAGGGTGGTATTGCTTGAAAATGAGGAGAAAGGCGGCGGTTTCAGGGTTGTTCAAAATCCTTTCCAGGACCAACTGGATATTCAAATTGACAAAGCCGTTTACGGAAATATGCAATGGCAACTGGTGGACATGAGCGGAAGAAAAGTAGCCACAGGCAAGCTTAACGGCAATGGTGCCAACCGGCTTCACATCAGCTTAACACAATACAACTTCAGCGCCGGCGTTTATTTGTTTGAATTGCGCACGAACGACGCGCAATATGTGCGAAAGCTATTGAAAGAATAGCCCTTTGTTACTGTACTAACCCCTGCATATACAGAACCCGAATCCCGACGCAACTGTGTCGGGATTCAATTTTTCAGGATTTCCCCGTTCTCATCTTCTTATAAGCATTGATCAACCCGTTCGTGGAAGAATCGTGGCTGGTTACCTTGCTGCTGTTTTCGAGCTCTGGCAAAATTTTATTCGCCAGCTGTTTGCCCAGTTCAACGCCCCATTGGTCGAAACTAAAAATATTCCAGATCACGCCCTGCACAAAAATCTTGTGCTCATACAAGGCAATCAGTCGGCCCAGGCTATGTGGGGTAATTATTTTTAACAAGAAGGAATTGGTGGGACGGTTGCCTTCAAAAACTTTGAACGGCGCAATCTCATCCGGCACTCCTTCTGCCTTAACCTGTTGAAGGGTTTTACCATTCATGAGCGCTTCCGTTTGCGCAAAAAAGTTCGACAACAATTTCGGGTGGTGGTCGCCGATAGGATTGTGGCTGATGGCAGGTGCGATGAAATCGCAGGGGATCAGCAAGGTACCCTGGTGAATCAATTGATAAAATGCGTGCTGGCCATTGGTGCCCGGTTCACCCCAAATTACGGGGCCCGTGTTATAATCGGCCTTCTTTCCATTTCTATCCACGTACTTGCCGTTGCTTTCCATGTTACCCTGTTGGAAATAGGCGGCGAAGCGATGCATATACTGGTCGTAGGGGAGAATGGCTTCTGTTGCGGATCCAAAAAAATTGGTATACCAAAGTCCCACAAGTGCCATCAGTACCGGAATATTTTTTTCGAAGGGCGCATTCCTGAAATGATTATCGGTTTCGTGCGCACCGCGAAGCATGTTTTCGAAATTTTCGTAGCCGATGCTCAACGCAATGGAAAGACCAATTGCGCTCCAGAGTGAATAACGGCCACCCACCCAATCCCAAAACACAAACATATTTTCAGGAGCGATGCCAAACTTCACCACGTCTTTCTCATTGGTGGAAAGTGCTACGAAATGTTTGGCCACATGCTTTTCATTCTTTGCGCTGGCCAAAAACCAATCCCGCGCCGTGTGTGCGTTGGTCATGGTTTCCTGGGTGGTAAATGTTTTGGAAGCAATCAGGAACAGCGTTTCTTCCGGGTCAACTTTTTTAAGGGTTTCCACGATGTGCGTACCATCTACATTCGACACAAAATAAGGTTGCATGCCTTCCACCAAAAAAGGTTTCAACGCTTCTGTAACCATAACCGGACCCAGGTCGCTGCCACCAATTCCGATATTCACAACGTATTTAATTGCCTTACCAGTGTATCCTTTCCATCTTCCGCTGTGCACGGCGGCGCAGAAATCTTTCATCTGCTTCAGCACTTTCTTCACTTCCGGCATCACGTCTTTGCCTCCCGATAAAATGGCCTTGCCCGAAAAATTTCGTAGCGCAACATGCAGTACAGCGCGTTTTTCGGTTTGGTTTATCGCTTCTCCCCTAAACATCGCTTCAATGGCTTCTTTCACTTTACATTCCCTGGCCAGGTCCAGCAACAGCGATTGGGTGGTTGCGGTGATGATATTTTTTGAATAGTCAAACACCAGGTCTTCTGCAACAATAGAAAATTTTGAAAAACGCTGGGGATCGTCAGCAAACATTTCCTTCATGCTCGCATTTTGCATGAAGCTGTAATGGTCGGCTAGTTTTTTCCAGGCTGCAGTAGTACGGGGATGAACGGCTGGGAACATGATCAATAATTTAAAGAAGGTGAATAGTTTCTCGAATTCTTTCGACCATCTGGTCGGTGATGTCCAGGTGAAATACCATCCTCACCTGTGTGGCCGAAATGGCGATGGCAAGAATTCCTTTTTCAGCCAGTGCGGCTGCAAGCGTAGAAGCGGTATACTTTCCCCTGGGTTCGAAAATGATGATGTTGGTTTCAACCGGCAATATACGCGCGGTGAATTCTTTTGACTGAAGTGTTTCGGCAACGCACCGGGCCTTGTAATGGTCTTCGGCAAGTCTTTCAATATTATGCTCCATCGCATAAATGCCGGCCGCCGCCAGGTATCCGGCCTGGCGCATTCCGCCGCCAAATACTTTCCTGATTCGGCGTGCCCTGGTAATCATTTCACGCGGGCCGATCAATACCGATCCAACAGGGCAACCCAATCCTTTGCTTAAACAAACCGATATGCTGTCGAATGCCTTTCCATATTGTAAAGGGGATTCTTTTTTAGCTACGATGGCGTTGAACAATCTTGCGCCGTCGAGGTGAAATTTAAGTCCGTTTGCTTTGCACACCTGCCCGATTGCCAGGATTTCGTCAAAATCGTAACAGCTTCCGCCTCCCCGGTTGGCTGTGTTTTCCAGGCTAACAAGGGCAGTGTGCGACTTGTGGTCGTCTACGGGATTGATGGCGCTTTTTACCTGTGCGGCAGTTATGCGACCGCGGTCACCCTGTACCAGGTGCACCTGGCAACCCGAGTTGAAAGCGATGCCGCCGCCTTCATAGCGGTAAATATGGCTGAGTTGTTCGCATACGACTTCGTCGCCGGGTTGGGTATGACATTTGATGGCGATTTGGTTCGTCATGGTACCGCTTGGACAATAAATTGCGGCTTCCATTCCAAAACGTTCTGCAACAATATTTTCCAGTGCGATTATACTGGGGTCTTCACCAAAAACATCATCCCCAACTTCTGCCGAGGCCATGGCTTTCAGCATGGCCTGGGAGGGTTTTGTAACGGTATCGGAGCGCAGATCGATCATAGGGGGCGAATATAAGGAAGAGTGAGAAAATGGGTGGATTAAAGACCTGAAAATCGTTTGTTAAGAGTTTTGCACAGGCGCCCATTTATTTTCAACAGCCCTAGTTTTTACCCAAAAATGGTATTAAATTTAGATAGCTCCATTGATCCGCTCCCTGAAACAAGTTCTTCGGTACAACATGGTTTAACCTTTTAAAATTTATTCCCATGGTCACCACAGACATCTCACAGCTGTCATCGGAGTGCAATACCTGGCGGCAGCAGTTGCGGAGTCACCGCGACGAATTCACCCACCTCACACGCGATCTACAGCATGCTGCAGCAGGCCAAACCTCCAAAGACCTCCTCAAACACGTAGAGCACTACTACAACCAGTTTCAGATCCAACTCGGCAACATTCACGACCTGAAACAATCCATCAAATCACACGACAGGAAAATTTCTCACGGCATCGGACCCAACATTACCGACGAATCGCTATTTGCCAAACACGAAGAACTTTTTGAACAATGTCAGCACCTCAATCACCATCTGCAGGAGCTGAAACATGATTTCCACCACTTCATGGAAAAAGTGGCGGTCACCACCTGATTGCTTACCGGGACCTTTTATCTATTTACACATCGGAAGGCCGAACAGGCCTTCCGCTTGCTCTCCCATTAATTCTACTTTTTCTTCATTATTAAATCGATTGCTATGGCAGAGTTTGATACTTCACACGTAAAAAATATTGTCTTGCTGGGCCACGCCGGCACCGGCAAGACCACCTTAGCGGAATGCATGATCTTCGAAGCAGGCCTCATTAACCGCAAAGGAACAGTTGAAGAGAGAAATACGATTAGTGATTACCACGAGCTGGAACAGGAACGTGGCAACTCCATCTTCTCCACCCTGCTTCATACCAAATGGCGGGGTTACAAAATTAATATTATCGATACGCCGGGTTACGACGATTTCGCGGGCGAGGTTATTTCTGCACTACGCGTTGCAGACACGGGTGTAATGCTACTAAACGCCGAAACCGGCGTGGAAGTAGGTACCGACATATTGTGGGAGTACACCGAACGATTTAAAACGCCTATGATTTTCGCCGTAAATAAACTGGACGGCGACAATGCCGATTTTGAACGCACCGTAAGGGAAGCCCGCAATCATTTTGGACCGAATGTATTGGTGGTGCAGTATCCGCAGCAGCAGGGTATTGGTTTTCATTGCATCATCGACGTACTGCGGATGCAGATGTACAAATTCAAAGACGCAGGTGGTAAACCTGAAAAATTACCGATCCCCGACGATGAAAGAGAACGCGCCGACGAGCTTCACAAAGAGTTGATAGAAGCCATTGCCAGCAATGATGAAAGCCTGATGGAAAAATATTTCGACAAGGGCGAGCTGGATGAAGATGAAATGAAAATAGGCTTGAAGAAAGCCATGATCAACCACGACCTGTTTCCTGTTTTCTGTTTGTCGGCCCAGCGTAACATGGGCAGCGGCCGGTTAATGGGGTTTATTGATAATGTTTGTCCGAGTGCCAATGAAATGCCCCCGCAAATCACCAAGGCCGGAACACCATTGCCCTGCGACGCAAAAGGACCGGCCTGCGTTTTTGTTTTCAAGACGATTGTGGAATCACACGTGGGTGAAATGTCATTGTTCAAAGTGTATTCCGGCACCATCAAGCCTGGAATGGAACTGGTGAACGAAGACACCGGCGTTTCTGAAAAGATCAACCAGTTGTTTGTTGTTGAAGGGCACAATCGTGTATCGGTAAATGAATTGGTGGCAGGCGACATCGGTGCCACCATCAAATTGCGGAATACGCATGTGAATAATACCCTGCACGAAAGAGGAAAAAATATCGCATTGCAGCCCATTGAATTCCCGGCGCCAAATATGACCGTAGCGATTGAATCGTTGCGAAAAGGAGACGAAGAAAAATTATCAACCGCGTTGCACACATTGCAGGAAGAAGATCCAACAGTGATCGTTGAAGTTTCGCAGGAACTGAAGCAAACCCTGCTGCATTGCCAGGGTGAATTGCACCTGGCCATTATTAAATGGAAAATTGAGCGCATCCATAACCTGGAAGTGAAATTTGGCCGGCCGCGCATTGCCTATCGCGAAACCATTCGCAGGTTGGCTGAATCCAATTACCGCCATAAAAAGCAGAGTGGGGGAGCCGGACAATTCGGCGAAGTGTACATGCGCATCGAACCCTGGTATGAGGGCATGCCAGATCCCAAGGGATTGAACGTGCGCGTGCGCGATGAATACCCGCTGGACTGGGGCGGGAAGCTCGTTTATTTTAATTGTATTGTAGGCGGCGCTATCGACCAGCGATTCATGCCTTCCATCCTAAAAGGCGTGATGGAAAAAATGCACGAAGGCCCGCTAACCGGGTCCTATGTTCGCGATGTTCGGGTATCCGTTTACGATGGTAAGATGCACCCGGTTGACAGCAATGATATCTCATTTAAGATTGCGGGCCTGATGGCATTCAAGCAGGCTTTTCAACAGGCGGATCCACAATTAATGGAACCGATTTGCCAATTGGAAGTGCTCTGCCCCGAAGACCAAACCGGCAACGTCATGGGCGATCTGCAATCCAGAAGGGCGATTGTTGAAGGCATAGATGGAGAAGGTCATTTTACACGCATCCTGGCAAAGGTTCCGCAGGCCGAGATGCACGATTATTCTTCATCACTGCGATCCATTACACAGGGAAGGGCAAAATTTAAATTGAAATTCCACGAATATGCACCGGTGCCATTCGAAGTACAGCGCAAGCTGGTAGATGATTATAGTAGAATGGCGAAGGAGGAGGTTTAGTGTGGGTTGGTTGGGTTGATTGGGTTGGTTGGGTTGGTTGGGTTGATTGGGTTGATCAGTTGACCGGTTGATCAGTTGATCAGGTGATCAGTTGATCAGTTGATCAGTTGACAGGTTGGTCGGATTTGCCAAATACTGATCAACCGGTCAACTGATCAACCCAATCAACTTAATCAACTTAATCAACCCAACCAACCCAACCAACCCAATCAACCATCACTTTATCCTTTCATAGCCCGAGCCATTCCATTTCCACGCGCCACTTTCTTCTTTTTTTATCCACTGGCCGTTGGAAAATTCCCAGGTATCGGCATAGGTTTCTTCCATTGCACCGCCGCCGCCGTACACCACCACCGTTTTCCGCGAGGGATCGTAACCCAGTGCCGCCATCATTCGCGCTGGTCCCTGGTCTGAAATTTTTTGCCATTGCTTGCCATCGTATCCCCATAGGTCGCCGCGGAGGTCCCAGATCTCCCCATCAGGATGTACTGACTTGTCTACTTTCTTCTTCCACACATCGCCTCCAAACAGCAACACCATTTTTCTATCGCTGTCGTAGGTCATCATGAACCGCCCGCGCGGACCCGGACCCGCGATATCTATTTTCTGCCATTGATTGCCGTCAAATTCCCAGGTGTCGGCCATCAATCCCTGCGAATTATAACCGCCGTATAAAACCACTTTTTTTCTGGCTACATCATAAGAAAGTCCGAAATGATACCTGGCGCCCGGACCCGGAATTGTCAACTTTGTCCATTTGGAATCTTTCAACAACCAGGTGGTGCTATCGTTCTTCCTTAAACTATCCTGGCCACCATACATCACGAATGCGTCGAGGTGATCGGCGTATACCATTTTATGATGGTCGCGTGTGCCTATCGGGTTGGTATTTTCTTTCTTCCAATTGTTTCCGTCGAATGCCCAGGCATCGCCATGCAAACTTTCGTATCCCCTTTTTCCAACTCCTCCAAACACCACAATCTGCCTCAGCTTCGAGTCGAATGCCCCGCTGCTGAGTGTTTTGGTATCCGGCCCCTTGTTTTCCTGTACTGTCCAGTTATTGCCATCCCAACTCCATACTTCATTTTTACCCGAGTCAGGATGCAGCACAAAACCATCTACCAAGACCATTTTTTTTGTCGGTGGGAAGTAAATAAGGTTTGCACTTTCGCGTGGGCCGGGATTCGATAAAGGAGGAGCTTCAACGAAGCAGGTGTAAACAAGCAGGGGTAAAAGCCAGTAGGGCATAGTGTTTGGTTTGCTGTAAGTGTACACAATGCCTTTCGCAACTAAAACCTAAAAATACATGAAAGGATAAATGGTGATTTGATGCAAAAGGTTTCCCATTTAACTGGCGCCGGTCAGACCTATTATCGTTTTCGGATGGCTTTCAACTTTCGTTCTTCACCAACCTTAAAATTTGTATTTTAGCCCACTTCGACCAATTAAAACGTGGTTATGGGATCCAAATCGATGCTTGTTGTTTCCTTCCTTTTGTGCGCATTATTTTCACTGGCGCAACCAGACAGCGGCTTTTACAAATCTTTCGACGGCACAAAAATCTATTACGAATCCATGGGCAGCGGTGAACCTGTGTTGCTCGTGCATGGCTTTATTGTAAATGGGCAGTCGTGGAAGAAGGCAGCCCTTTACAAAGACCTGATTGATGCCGGCTATCGCGTAATCATCCTTGACCAGCGCGGCAATGGCCGGTCAGACAAGCCGGATAACGAGCAGGCCTATGCGAACGATGCGGAAGCCAAAGACATTATGGGTTTGATGACCGCCCTTAAAGTTGATGCTTACAATGTGGTGGGATATTCCCGCGGCTCTATCATAACAGCCCGTTTATTGGTTTTGGATAAGCGGGTAAAACGCGCAGTAATGGGCGGCATGGGATTGGATTTTACCAACCCCGACTGGCCCCGTCGTATCATGTTCTATCACGCACTTCGCGGTGACGACGTGCCGGAATTGAAAAGCATGGTGAAATATGTGCAGGAATCAGGACTGGATCAACGCGCGCTTTCTTTCCTCCAGAAATACCAGCCCTCCACACCGAAATCAGACCTGATGAAAGTTCAGCAGCCCGTTTTAGTGATCTGTGGCACGGAAGACAGCGACAATGGTTCGGCTGAAGAATTGTCGAAAGCATTTCCACACGCCACTTATGCCAGGGTACCCGGCAACCATGGCGCCGCTTCAGGCAACAAAGAATTTTCCCAGGCCGTTCTATCTTTTCTGAAACAATGATCCCTAAATATTCCCTCATAATGATGAAACGATTTGCCAATTTCCTTCCGCTCAGAAAATTCATGCAAGCTTGTTTTTTATTTTCCGCGACCACGTTGATTGCATTGTCTTGTAAACAAAAGGAAGAGAAAAAAGATCTGCCGCCCCTGACCGAAGACCAAAAAAGAATGTTTGAAAATGCAGTGCGGGGCCTTCAAACCCGGGACGGTTTAGAAACCACGCTCTTCGCGCACGAACCTATGCTAACGAATCCCACCAATATGGACATTGACGCGAAGGGAAGGGTGTGGATCACGGAAGCTTATAATTACCGAAACCAAATCAACACAAAAAATCCTTATAAAAAAGCCGGCGATCGCATCATGATCCTGGAAGACACCAACGGCGACGGTGTTGCAGATACGTCGAAAGTGTTTTACCAGGACAGTACCATCAATGCTGCATTGGGAATTGCCGTGCTGGGCAATAAAGTAATTGTATCCTGCAGTCCGAACGTATTTGTTTTCACCGATAACAATGGCGATGACAAGCCCGATTCGAAAGAATTGCTGTTTCGCGGTATTGGTGGAGAGCAGCATGATCATGCCATCCATGCCTTTAGTTTCGGCCCGGATGGAAAATACTATTTCAATTTTGGCAATGCCGGCGACAGCATTCTTGATAAAGATGGCAGGGTGATTAAAGATCCATATGGTCGTGTGGTAAACAATAGCGGTCATCCTTATCGCCAGGGCATGGTATTTCGGTGCGATCCCGACGGTTCAAACCTGGAAGTACTGGCGCATAATTTCCGGAACAATTATGAAGTGGCGGTTGATGCATTCGGTACGCTTTGGCAGTCGGACAATGACGACGACGGCAATCGTGGCGTACGTATCAATTATGTAATGGAATATGGCAATTATGGGTACACCGATGAAATGACGGGCGCTGGCTGGCAACAACGAAGAGTGAACCTGGAAGATTCAATTCCGCTTCAGCACTGGCACTTAAATGATCCGGGCACCATGCCCAATCTGTTGCAAACCGGTTCCGGATCGCCCACGGGCATGGTAGTGTACGAAGGAACGCTATTGCCCGAAACCTTCCGCAATCAAATGATTCACGCCGAGGCCGGGCACAATGTGGTGCGCGCCTATCCGGTTCAAAAAGCCGGCGCCGGTTATACAGCTACCATTGAAAATATTGTGGAAGGCGTGAACGACCAATGGTTCCGACCTTCTGATGTGGGTGTCGGTCCCGACGGCTCGCTGTTCATCGCCGACTGGTATGATCCGGGCGTGGGCGGCCATGCTGTCGACGACCTGGACCGCGGCCGCGTGTTTCGGGTAGCCCCGGCCGGTAGTGCCTACAAAATGACCGCCCCGCAACTCAGTACACCCGAAGATGGCGTCAAAGCGATTGAAAATCCCAACAATGCAACCCGGTACCTGGGCTGGACTTACCTGCACGAACTTGGAGAAAAAGCGATTCCCGCGCTGGAGAAAATGTATACGGATGCAAATCCGCGCTTTCGCGCAAGGGCACTTTGGTTGTTGAGTAAGATTCCCGGCAAGGGAGAGGGTTATATAGATAAAGCATCGACCGATGCCGATGAAGACATTCGCATCACTGCCATTCGTGCACGCCGCGAGCTTGGAGGAAATATCATTCCCTTTGTGCAAAAAATGCTCAGCGATTCGTCAATGCAGGTGAAAAGAGAGTTGCTGATCGCCATCCACCGGTCAAGCGCACCCGAAGTGCCTGCTATTTGGTCAACGTTGGCATCATCTTACAATGGAAAGGATCGCTGGTACCTTGAGGCATTGGGTATTGGAGCCGACGGCAATGAAAGCAGTTGTTTTTCGGCGTGGGTGAGCAAAGATTCTTCTGCATGGAAAACAGCAGCGGGCAGGGATATTGTTTGGCGTGCGCGTACAGATGCTGCCTTACCCTATCTCGCCAGGATCATTGAAGACCCGGCAACGGACCCCTCGAAAAATCTGAAATATTTCCGGGCATTCGATTTTCATAATAGCGCGGAGAAAAACGCGGTGCTGGTGCAGTTGCTCAATGGTAACCATCCACAGCAGGGATTTATTGATGCGATGGCCCTCATTCAACTCAACAATCCGGATGCGAAAATGGCGAAGTCGCTGAAACCCGCTATGGATAGGGCTTTGGCGGCAGTTAAAGGACGTGATGAATTTATTGACCTGGTGTTGAAATACAAAATACAGGGGCAATCGGAAGAACTCCTGAATATGGCCCTCCATGGATCAACCGCCGATTCCAGGGGTTATGCCATGAAGACCCTGCTTTCAACGGGAGGAGTTGAGCTTGCGAAAAAGCAATTTTCAGGCGACACTACCATCGCTAAAATTTTGCTGCAAGCAATGGGCAAAAATGAAGACAGTCAAACCAAGAATATCCTGCAGTCTGTTGCCCTCGACAAACAATATCCTGTTACAGTGAGGAAAGAAGCGTTGCGCATGCTTTCAAACGGATGGAATGGTTTTGAGCGAGTGTGGAACCTGGTTGACAAAAAAACCCTGCCAACCGAACTGGACGGCACAGCCAAGGAAGTGTTGCTGGCGTCATGGCGTTCAGACATCCGGATAAAAGCTGAAGATTATTACAATGGCAAGGGCGCGGGATCAGTTACTGCCTTGCCGCCGGTTGCCGACCTGGTCGCTAAGCGGGGCGATGTGGCAAAAGGAAAGGCTGTGTATACACAGTATTGCGCTACCTGTCACCAGGTGAAAAAAGAAGGCACCAATTTTGGCCCCGCCCTTTCTGAAATTGGAAGCAAACTTACCCCGGATGCCCTGTTCAACGCCATCATACACCCGGACGCGGGCATCAGTTTCGGATTTGAAGGCTATGTGTTTAACCTGAAAGACGGCTCCAGCGTGGTGGGATATGTGGCGAGTGATACAAAGGATGAGGTGGAAATCAAAACACCGGGCGGTGCGATTAATAAGCAAAAGAAGTCGAACATCGTTTCTAAAAAAGATTATAGCCATTCGTTGATGCCAACCGGACTTGCAGAAGGCATGGGCGAGGAAAAATTGGTTGACCTTGTTGCATGGCTGAGCAGTTTGAAGAAGTGAGTGGCTTGGGTTATCTTTAGATACTGGATACTGGATACTGGATACTGGATACTGGATACTGGATACTGGATACTAGATGCTAGATACTAGATACAAGATCCAGTATCTAGCATCTAGTATCTAGTATCCAGTATAAATTCTGGATTACATTATAAATGATGAAAACTCCAGCGACCATAAGAAAAAACTTTATACCCATCGTGGTTTTCTGCCTGGTTTTTCAACAGGTTTCCGCTCAATCGGGCGTAGAAACCAGGACCAACGGCTCGGGCACTTCCATGGCCATTATTGACATGAATGGTAAGCCCTTTCGCAATAACAACTATGCCGATGTAGAGGGAACACCTTTCCTGAACGACAAATGGCAGCTGGCCGACCTGGTTCTCAACAATGGCAAGAAACTGATGCAGGTAAGGGCCCGCATCAACGAAGTTTCCAATGAAGTCCATTTTCTATCGGTGAACGACGAAGAATTTTCCACGCCGGCCGGACTGGTGAAAGAGATCCGGTTTTCCGACTCCAGTGAAACGCCTGTTCAGTCATCACTATACCAATCGGGCTTCCCACCTATAGACGGTATGAATGAACAAAATTTTTATGAAGTGATCAGCACCGGCAAACTTAGTCTCCTGAGGTCCGGTACAAAAAAAATTGAGGATCAAAAAAGTGACATGTCCGGTGAAACAAAAAAGGTCTTCAAATCATACGAAGAATTCTATGTTCAGCAGGCTGGGACGATGAAGAGAATAAAAAAAGAAAAGTCAGCCGTGTTGGAATTGATGGCTGACCAAAAGGACAAAATAGAATCCTATGCTGCTGCGCAGAAAATAAATTTCAAGAATACCGATTCACTGAAGAAATTATTCAACTACTACAACACCTTGTAAGGTTTGGGTCATTAGTCCAGGTGGTCGTCCTTTAGAGTCTTGTCAATATTGTGCCCGATAAAATAACCCACGATGGCACCTGCGATTCCCCCCACTACTAACCACAATGGAGCAGAGCCTGCCGCGATATATACAATGATAACACCCAACAGTGCTGCAAACAGCGCCATCACGGTGGCGGCTTTTCTTTTTTTCCGGCGATGATGTTCAGGTGCCTGGTGATGGTGGTGCGCTTTGTGTCTGGTTCTGCTTTCCGGCATGGGCTTTTTTTTAAAAGGTACACAAAAAATGGAATTCGGAAGGGCCCTTCCGAAATATCTGTCATATTTCTTCTTCCCCTTTATCAATGCCAATTTGTAACTTAACAAAACACGCTACAAATTATGCCAGTACACAAACGATTTGCCTCCTTTCTGACTGCCGGCCTGTGCATGGCCGCAATGAGTTTTTTTTCTGCCTGCCAGCAGGCAAACGACAAGCCCTTTTGGGTTGAACGCCTCGATCCCGAACTTGACCAGGTGATGTCTGCGAATCCAAAAATTGAGATTCTCGCGCAGGGATTCGAGTGGAGTGAGGGCCCGCTGTGGCTGAAAGACCAGCAGGCCTTGCTGTTCTCCGACATTCCCAACAATTCCGTTTTCAAATGGACAGAAGGCAAGGAAAAAGAATTATACCTGAAGCCTGCGGGATACACCGGCTCAAGACCAAGAGGTGGTGAATTGGGATCGAATGCTTTGTTGTTAAACAGCAAGGGTGAATTGGTGTTGTGTCAACATGGCGATCGTCGTATGGCTAAAATGAATGCGCCACTCGATCACCCGGCTGCGAATTTTGTAACAGTGGTGGGAGAGTACCTCGGAAAGCCTTTCAATAGTCCGAACGATGCCGTGTACAAAAGCAATGGCGATTTGTATTTTACAGATCCACCCTATGGCTTAATGGCAAGGATGGATGATCCCGGCAAAGCCATTCCTTTCCAGGGCGTTTATCGCCTGGCTGCGGACAGCAGTTTGCATTTGTTGATGGACAGCATTAGCCGGCCAAATGGCATTGCATTTACCCCCGGCGAAAAAAACCTCATCATTGCCAATTCGGATTCAAACAGGCCGGTTTGGTTTATTTATAATTGCGTAGGTGATTCATTGGCGAATGGCCGGATTTTTTATGACGCTACCGGTGCCATTTCTTCAGGCATCGGATTACCCGATGGACTAAAAGTAAATAGTCGCGGATATGTATTCGCAACCGGTCCGGGTGGCGTTTTTATTTTTAACTCAGCAGGAAAATTATTGGGAAAGATCAGGACCAAAGTCGCCAGTTCGAATGTTGCGTTTGGCAATGACGAGAATACTATTTTCATCACCAATCATCAAAATGTGCTAAGGGTTAAACTAAGAGATTAACTCAGGTTCAGGTTCTTCTTCCGATACTTCTTTCTCCGGCGTTTTTCTTTCACCAATTTGCTGTCGCCACATGGCATAGTACAATCCTTTTGCGGCCACCAATTCATCGTGGGTGCCCGATTCACTGATCCTGCCTTTTTCCAGCACAATGATGCGGTCGGCATGCATGATGGTAGATAGCCGGTGTGCGATGGAAACAATCACCAGGGTTCGCTGTGGTTTCAGATACTCCCAAAAAAGTTTCATGCATTGGTGTTTAATAGTATCTGCCGATCATGTGGTTTTCCACGATCGTTTTTTTCAATTTGAACGCATCGACGGTGCCTTGTTTGGCCATTACTATTTTTCCGCCGGTTTCAACAATGAGGGTATATGGGAGTCCGCCTTTCCAGTTGGGGTCGAAAGAACCGGCAAGTTCCGTCAGGTTACCCGTGCCGAAAATGAGATTGGTAGCTGAAGCTTGTTGTTGCTGAAGGAATTTCAATACGGCTGCTTTGCTTTTCTCGCCATCGGTATTCACACTGATCCATTCAAAGTCGCGCGCGCGATACATGCGATTGGCCGTAACAAAATTTGCAAAAGCCGTTTTAGATGCCGGGTTGTTCAACGACCAGAAATTAATGACGCGCAATTTATCCGAGCGATTGTCAATCAGGTCGCGCATACCGCCTTCATCAATCACATCCAGTTTCACGGGTTCTTTTGCCCAGGCCTCCTTATTCTTCTTTTCCAGGTCTTCTTTTTCGGCCCATTTAATGGAACAGCCAAAGGTTTTGGTCGAAGGCACTGCGATGGCGGTATTGTTTAATAAGGCATCAAGCGCATTGCGCGTGTCGAAATTTCGCGGCGTAGCCGTTGGTTTTTCTACATCGTCTATTCTTCCCTGGTAGCGCAGCTTGCGATCCTTGTCGAAAATAAAGACATGCGGTGTGGCTACCGGGCCATAGGCACGGGCGGTGGATTCAGTGGCCCCGTCGTAGAGGTATGGAAAATTAAAAGCTTTTTCTTTTGACCGCACCTTCATTTCTTCAAAAGAATCACCCATGTCGGTATATCCCAGCTCGCTCAGCTGAACGGCTTTGGGATCGTTGGGCATGATGGCTACTATTGCCACACCGCGCGAAGAATAGTCGGTCACCAATTTCTTGATGCGATCCTCGTACGCCTGTGCGGTAGGACAATGGTTACAGGTAAATACCAATAACAAAATCGGGCTCTGTTGGAAGGAGGCGAGGGTATAAGTTTTGCCATCAACGCCAGGCAATTTAAAATCCGGCGCGCTGGCACCCATTGCCAGAATGGGATGTTCGATATGCGTTTGCGCATGGCTTGTTGTAAGCATTAATAACATCAAGGTGCATACACAAACAATGATCCTTTTCATGTGTCAAGATTTATAGAAAAGGTATCGAATTTGCGGCAAAAAATTACAGTTCCAGGGCCATCGTTGCCAATTCCAGTGGTTGGCGTGGCTTGCCGAAATTGGCATCGGGAGGCATGGGTTGGATCTCTCCTGTAAACTGGTAGCCGTGGCGCTGATACCAGGCAACCAGTTCTGAACGCAGACTAATCACTTTCAATTTTATTTTGTGCACACCGGCTTCCTTTGCGTGTGCGATGGCGGCTTGCAATAATTTTTTTCCGATACCGGATGCTTGTAGGGTAGGATCAACCGACAGCATACCCAATTCGAGACAGTCGGTTTCAAATTGCAGGTATACACAACCGTTAATCTCGCCTGCATCATTGGTGTATTTCAAAATGGTGGCACCAGGCCTGGAGAGAATTTTACGCAGACTATTGATGTCGGTTCTCAGTGATCCGTCAATCAGGTCGGCCTCACTGGTCCAGCCTTTCTTGGAATCGTCTCCACGATAGGCGCTGTTAACCAATTCTTCAATGGCGGCTATATCAGGAAGGCCGGCTTTTGAAATATGCTTATCAACCATGGCGCAAATATAAATCTTCAATAAAACGGGGAAGGTAACCCCCACGAAATTTCGATCACGGAATTTTTCGCGGGCCATTATATCATTGATAATCAACATAATAATGCCAAGGTGCCAATTTAATTATTGTCCACTTTTACAATCTTTCTCGGCCTTTGCCGTTTTATAACATTGATAATCCACATCATATAAAAAATGATATCCATGAAACGCCTTTTCTTCCTCATTATCTGCCTTCTTACGATCGGCAGTCTGCAGGCTCAAACAAAACCTGCCACTACAAAAACAACTTCAACTGCCAAGAAAAAGCCAGCGGCCAAGACGAATAAAAAGACCGTGAAAAAGGTGAAGACCACGAGCGGCGGTGTTGAATTCGATGAATTGATTTGCTATGAAGATGGTCCCTGTACTTTCAACATTCTAAAGGGGGATACCCTCGTTTACGAAGTAAGTGCTGCCGGCAAGCAGTACAATCTGTATGTGATTCCCAACAAGTTTGACGCCAATACCGTGGCCGATTTTAATTGGGTGGCTACGGCACCTGAAAGCAAATCAGGACACGTTACCATCAGCGCTGCGGCATTGAAAAGCAGCAAGCGTTACCTGGCTTATTTGCCGGCAGGTGAATTGAAATTATCTGATGCGAGTGCGTTTTGGTTGTGCCAGGATAATTTCAAAGAAATTACCAAGAAGAAAACAACGTTGACACTTGACAACGGACAGGTGGAAAATTTTGTGAGTCCTGACGAAGACGCAGTTGCCATCGACATCAACTACAAAGGTAAACCCATCAGCCTGGAAGGATTTTCCATGCAAAACAAAGCAGAGGGTGAACCCGGCAGGAAAGAAATCTGGGTGTTGAATATTTCCAACAACCTGCTGATGATGCGCATGGATGTGGGTATGACCATGCAACTTAAAGAAGTAAGGGAAAAGAAAAGATAACTCAAAACTCAAAGTTCAAAGCCTGCCTGCCGGCAGGCAGGTTCAAAGTTCAAGGTTCAACTTTCAAAGTTGAATGCAAATATTTTAGACAGCCGAGTTTTTTCGTGCCACGAATAACTCGGCTGTTTTTATTTTAATACCTAAACTATGAACTCTGAACTTTGAACTAAATTGCCATATGGAAAAGTTGTTCATGGTGTTATTGGGTTGCACTCCGCCCGGCCGACATACCGAGCAACATGACGTATTCTTCGGCGTGGCACGGGAATTGAAAGAAATGGTGGAGGATTTCAAAACATTTTGGCCGGAGGCCCAGGGCCGCGTTCATATTGATGCCTGGCGACCGCTTACGCAGCTGCAGGGCTTTGCTGTTGAAGTCACCAATGCCAGGGTTAGCAACAAAAGTGCAGAAAGACTTTTCTTCATCAACCTCGGTGGTTACAAGCCGGGCGATTTTGAAGAATACCATTATAAACTTGTGGTGGTCGGGAAAGATCGTGGCGAAGCGATCCAAAAGGCCAAACAAACCGCATTTTACCAGCACATGGGTTTCAAGGGCGCTGAATCGCACGTGGATGATAAATATGGTGTGGACGTGGACGACTGCTATGAAATCGAAGATATTCTTCCGGCGGCTGTTAAGTCAGCTTATAGCATCGTATTAAAACCGAATCCGGATGGAACAGAGGATGAATTACAAATCGGATATATCAAACTCGAGAAGCTCATCAATTCATAAAAACCATCACATGACCAGGATATTCGTGCCATTATTTCTGTTCTGTGCATTCATTGCAAACGCGCAGGAAAAGATTGGGGAATTTGATAAAAGCGAAGACATTGGTCATCCCAAGCTGAGTGGACAAGCTACTTACAATGACAAGAGCAGATCGTATACGCTGTATGGCGGCGGGTATAACATTTGGTTTGCGCGAGATGAATTTCATTACCTATACAAGAAGCTGAAAGGCGATTTTATTTTGACTGCCAATTTTGCCTTGCTTGGCAAGGGATCCGATGGCCATCGCAAAACAGGTTGGATGCTCAGGGAATCTTTGTCTGACAGTGCATCACAAATTTCGGCAGTGGTGCACGGCGATAGCCTAACGCTGTTACAATGGCGCGTAGCCCGCGGAATGGATATGCGCGATCCGCAGGATGAAATATTTGCGAAGGAGAAAGGATATGCCACTATTCAGCTGGAAAGAAAAGGCAAAACCATCACCATGCGTGCCGCAAGAAAACCGGGGATGCCGCTGGAGTTAATTGGTTCGCAAGAGATGGCAAATCTTCCCGACGAGGTTTACGCCGGCCTGTTTATCTGCTCCCACAATGAAAATGAAATTGAGCAGGCGGTGGTGAAAGACGTGCTTATCCAAAATAAATAACACTACAACCAGCCCGAGCGCCTGAACAGGTAATAAGCCAAACCGCAAGCCAGCAGGGTTAAAAGGATCACCGAATAAAATCCGTATTCCCATTCCGCTTCAGGCATTACTTTAAAATTCATGCCGTAAAATCCCGCTACCATGGTGGGAATTGCAATGATGGCGGCCCATCCTGCAAATTTTTTCGACACGTCGTTTTGAGAAATGGAGATCAGTGAGAAGTTGGCCTCCAGCGCGGTATTCAACAGTTCCCGGGTATTGTCTACAATTTCATTGATGCGTAATACATTGTCGTATACGTCCCTGAAATAGGGGCGGGTTTCTTCTGAAATGCATTTAATGTCGAGCCGGGTGAGTCGGTTACACATTTCTATGAGTGGCGATACGGCTCTTTTTACATCCAGCAATTCTCTTTTCAGCTGATAGATTTGTTCCGTGGTTTGCCTGCTGGGTTTGTCTTTAAATATTTTGTCTTCAATCAATTCCAGTTCCTGTTCCAGTTCATGAACCACCGGGTAATATTTTTCAACGATGAAATCCATGATCGCATATAGCACAAAGCCCTGGCCCTTGCTCAACAGGTAGGGCGTGCTTTCGCAACGAGTACGTACGTCGGTGTAGGAAACGGATGAGCCATGCCGAATGCTAACGATATAATTGGTTCCCACAAAAAAATGGGTTTCGCCAAAATCGGTGTGGTGGTCGGGTTTGGTTTGCGCTGTTCGCAACACCACGAAAAGAGAATCTCCATACATTTCAAGCTTGGGACGCTGGTGCGCAGAATGTGCGTCTTCCACCGCCAGGTCGTGCAGTGAAAATTCCTGTTGCACCTTGGTGAGGATGGCCTCTGATGGCTCGTGCAAGCCGATCCAAACAAATTGGTCGCTGTTACGCAACACTTCGTGCACTTCCTGTAATTCCACCACATGGGTGCGCACCCCTTTCGAATATGCTACGCAATTAATAATCTCATTCATGGCAATCGGTTGAATGGATGATCATGAATACTGGGAACGGGTGGGCACTTTAGGGGTTCATCACAGGCAATTCAACATAGCTCGATAAATTACTGTTGCAGTAAACAGTTTGGGTTGCTTTGATAAAATCTTTTTCGGAGGCCTCAAAAATATTGCTCACATATTTTTGAGGATTGATATCGATCAACGGAAACCAGCTGCTTTGCACCTGGATCATCATTCGATGTCCCGGCAAAAAATTATGGTTGATCTGGTGCAGATCGATCACGATTTCATCCGGTTTACCCGGTGTAAAAGGTATGGGATTTTCAAAACTTTTGCGAAACCTGCCCCGGAAAACTTCCATGGCAACGGGAAACTGAAATCCGCTCATTTTATAATTGATTCTGTCGAAATCAGGATAAACATCAATGAGTTTTACAACAAAATCGGCGTCGGTACCGGTTGTGGAAACCATTAAATGTGCGAACACCGATCCTGTAACCACAAGGCTTTCCTTCAATGTGTCACTTGTAAAAGTGAGAACGTCGGGTCTTGTGGATGCGAAACGCTGGTCGTCTACATGCCAGGTATACCACCGGCTGCCTCTTCCATAAGTTGCTTCAATGGGCTGTTGCCTGTAGGGAACGGGTGCTTTGGGATCGCTCACATACGAAAGGGAAGCGGTGGAAGAATTCGGTTTATTGAAACTTGCGCTGCCATCGGACTGAATATAAAATTTTTTCTTTTCGGCGTCATGGGGCGGCCAACTGCTGTATTTCTTCCACTCGTTACTGCCCGTTTGAAAGCAATTGGCTTCAGCGAATTTGCCATCACCAATTCCCTTCAGCCAATAGTCGAACCATTCTTTCTGCAACGCGTGAAACCACTGCGCTGTTTTCGATTTGAAACTGATTTGTCCAAGACTGTCACCTTTGTTACCTCCCCAACCGCCGTGGTTCCAGGGACCCAGCACGATGTAATTCCTGGACATGCTGTCACGCGATTCCAGTTGCCGGTACATGATCTGCGGACCGTTCAGATCTTCCTGGTCGTAGTAACCTCCCACATGCAGAATAGGGATCTGCGGCGTCTTTACGGACGTAAGCCTGGACTGGCGCTTCCAAAAAGCATCGTAATTGGGATGCAGGGTGAAGTCATTCCAGGCCGGAATCTTCTTCTTAAAATATTTGTCGTTGATATTTTTCAGTGATCCCAACTTCAGGTACCAGTTGTAAACATCGAATTGCGGAAAGGGAAATTCACTGTTGCTTTCTTTCGCATTCTCCACCATGTAGCTGTATTCAAAACCATAGCTCAGCCGAAATGCGCCGTTGTGATGAAAATCATCGCCGAGGAACATGTCGGTGGGAGAGGCCTGTGGAGAACTTGCTTTTAATGCCGGGTGAGGATCCACACTG